>Ga0207422_1000173_pt1 | contig 253512 bp, 243 predicted proteins | sample MarCyaLeptolynsp_FD_187757 | JGI IMG/M metagenome (GOLD analysis project Ga0207422, IMG submission 187757) | Marine cyanobacterial communities from Panama - species 1 Leptolyngbya sp. (SPAdes) | ecosystem: Environmental > Aquatic > Marine > Unclassified | place: Panama: Panama City | collected... | reverse complement strand
CCCCCGCCGGCCCCTGGCCCAGCCCGACTTTCTCGCCGATGAACAGCATCGGCGCCTCGTCGCGCTCGCCCTCGCCGATCACCACGGTGCCATCGATCGCCAGCCCGTTCAGCGCCGTCCGCATGGCATCGACGGCTGCCTGATCCGCCGCCTTCTCGTCGCCGCGCCCCATCAGCTCCGCTGCCGCAATCGCTGCCGCCTCGGTCACGCGGACGGCTTCGATGGTCAGGTTACGTTCGAGAGACGATGTGTTGGGCATGGCCTGTTCCCTGTTCTGGTTCTGGCTTCTGTAGCCTAAAGCAGTTCGATACGGATCATCTTTGGCGGTGCCTGGACCGGCGCCAGACCGGCGATGCGGCTAAGTGCGCGGTTCATTGCCGCCTCCTGGGTCTCATGCGTTACCAGGACCACGGTTACCGGCTCCCCCGGCGCGCGGCCCCGCTGCAGCATCGACTCGATGGAAATCTCTTCATCCCGCAACACAGCTGCAATGTCGGCAATCACACCTGGCTGGTCCAGCACCGACAGCCGGATGTAATAGGGCCCGATGTGCCGGTCCATCGGCGCGGCGGTCAGCGGCGCAAGATCGGCCGCCGGCGTCGAAAAGGTCGGCAGGCGGATTTCCCGCGCGATGTCGATCAGGTCGGCGACCACGGCCGAGGCCGTCGGTCCTTCACCGGCGCCGCGCCCTTCGAACACGGTTCGGCCGACGTGGTCCCCCTCCGCGACGACTGCATTGAAGGCATCATCGACATGCGCGATCGGTGTCGCCGTCGGCACCATGCAGGCGTGCACCCGTTGCTCGATGCCATCGTCGGTCGGCCGTGCCAACCCGAGCAGTTTGATCCGGTAGCCGAGTTCCGCCGCATATTCGATGTCGGCGGCCGAGACGTGGCGAATACCGTCGACGAATACGGCATCGAAATCGACACTGTACCCATAGGCGAGGCTGGTCAGAATGGCGAGCTTGTGGGCTGCGTCGACACCATCGATATCGAACGTCGGGTCGGCCTCCGCATAGCCGAGCGCCTGCGCTTCAGCCAAGACATCTTCGAACTCCCGGCCGGTGCGCTCCATCTCCGTGAGGATATAGTTGCAGGTGCCGTTCAAAATACCATAAATGCGTGCAAACTGGTTGCCCGCGAGACCTTCACGCAGAGCCTTGACGATCGGGATGCCGCCGGCCACCGCAGCCTCGTAGTTGAGGCTCAGGCCGGCGTCTTCCGCCGCACGCGCCAAGCCGGCGCCATGGCGGGCCATCAACGCTTTGTTGGCCGTCACGACATGTTTGCCCCTGGCGATCGCCGCCTCGACCAAAGCCTTGGCCGGCCCGTCTTCGCCGCCAATCAGCTCGACCACGACGTCGATGTCGTCGGCATCGGCCATCGCCACCGCGTCGTCGTACCAGCGATAACCGTCGAGTGCGACGCCACGATCGCGCGACCGATCCCGCGCCGACACGGCGACAACGTGGAGAGGGCGTCCACAGCGCTGGCGCAGCAGATCGGCCTGGGCCGTGATCAGCTTGACCACGCCGGCGCCGACCGTGCCGAGGCCGGCCACGCCGATTTTCAGTTCATTTCTCACGCGTTGGCCTGATGCAGGGTTGGTTGCGACTCGGCTTGGAAGTCTGCCAGAAAACGCTTGATGTTGCGCGCCGCCTGACGGATGCGCTGCTCGTTTTCCACCAGGGCGATACGGACGTATCCGTCACCATATTCGCCAAAACCGATGCCGGGTGAGACGGCGACGTTGGCGTGCTGCAGCAACCGTTTGGAGAACTCCAGCGAACCCAGGTGCGCGCATTCCTCAGGTAGCGGCGCCCAGGCAAACATGGTCGCCTGGGGCGATGGTATCTCCCAGCCAGCGTTGGCCAGGCTCTGGACCAGAACATCGCGCCGCGACCGATAGAGGTCGCGGATGCCGTCAATCACGTCCTGCGGCCCGTTCAACGCCGCGCAGGCCGCAACCTGGATCGGTGTAAAGGCGCCATAGTCGAGATAGGACTTGATCCGCGTCAGCGCCCCGACCAGACGCTTGTTGCCGGTGGCAAAGCCGATGCGCCAGCCCGGCATCGAATAAGTCTTCGACAGCGACGTAAACTCGACCGCGACATCGCGCGCACCCGGCACCTGCAGGATCGACGGCGGCGGGTTGCCGTCGAAGTAGATTTCCGCATAAGCGAGGTCCGACAGGATGTACATACCGGTCTCGCGGGCAAAATCTACCGCGCGCTGATAGAAAGCCAAATCAATGACTTCCGCCGTTGGGTTCGACGGATAGTTCAACACCAGCGCGGTCGGCGGCGGCACGCAATGGCGGATCGCGCGCTCCAGATTGGCAAAGAAATCCTGTCCGGGACCGACCGGAATATGCCGGATGGCCGCCCCGGCAATGATGAAACCGTAGGGATGGATCGGATAGCTCGGGTTCGGCGCCAGGATCACATCGCCGGGCGTGGTGATCGCCTGGGCCAGATTGGCCAACCCCTCCTTGGAGCCCAGTGTGACAATCGTTTCGCTTTCCGGATCGATCTCGACGCCAAAACGGCGGGCGTAATAACCGGCGTTGGCCCGGCGCAGGCCGGGAATGCCGCGTGAGGCGGAGTAGCGATGCGCCTTGGGATCACCCGCCGCTTCGGTCAGTTTGTCGATGATATGTTGCGGTGGCGGGGTATCCGGGTTGCCCATGCCGAAATCGATGATGTCCTCGCCGCGCGCCCGGGCAGCGGCCTTCATCGCGTTTACTTCGGCAAAGACGTAGGGCGGCAAGCGCCGGATACGATGAAAATCGGGCTGCATCGTCGAATATCCGCCAGAATGACTTTACAAACGACCGCCGACCAGCCCATTCAGGTCCCCTGGGGCCGGTGGCCGGCCCACGCTGGCCTTGGCCGCCGCGGCAACCCGTTTATGGCCGATTTTGCCCGTCAGTGCGAGGGCTATTGCAGGATGACTTCGACCCGGCGGTTCTGCGCCTCGCCTGCCGGCATGAACTCGTAATAGATCGGCTCCTCGTCGCCGCGCGCCTCGACAAGAATTAATTCCTGAGCAACGCCTTGCCGCTGGAGCTCCTGCGCCACCGCACGCGCCCGGTTTTCCGACATTCTGAAGTTCACGTCCTTATGCCGCGAGTAGGGCATGTCGCCGGTCCGCTGGCTTGAGTGACCGACGACGCGGATTGGCCGTCCGATCGATGCGACGGTTCTGGCGATCGACTGCAGTTCGCGGCGGGCCTCACGGGACAATCGCGAGGAACCGTGGGCAAAATGCACCACCATGGGCCCGCCGGCCGGCTCGATCGCGGCGAGCTTGTCAAAGTCCGGCATCGCCGTCGACGCAACCGCAGGCGGGCGCGCCGAAACAGTGTCGTCGGCATCGAAACTCGTCATGGTCACCGGTGTACTGCCGCTCGGTGTACCCGACGGCAGGAACGATGTCGGACCGTCTGCCACCGCCGGTGCCTGGGCCGGCGTCGTGATCGACCGGTTGTAGCTTTCCCGCACCACCGGCGGCACGGATGCGCCCCACTGTTTGATCGGCCGGGCCGATGCCGGTTCGAAGGCGTAGCCGCCGGCGACCGGTCCTGAGGCGGCCTTCTGTTGGGCAATACTGGCGGCGAACGCTTCCAGCAAGGCTGCCTGATCGTCGCCGATGGGCAGGCTGCGTACCAGATCCTCATCGATTGGGGCGGTCGGGGGTGCCGGCGGCTGCAATGCGACCGGGGCGGCCGGCGCTGTCGGCGTCGCCTGCGCCAGGGTTCGGGGTGATTGCGGTGCCGGCGCCGGCACAACCGGTTGCGGTGATGGTGCCGCTGCGACGGGCGCAGGTGCTGCCGGCGCAGGCTGGCTGGTGGCCGCCGGTGCTGGCGGCGACGCCTGAACAAGGCGTTCGACCGGTCGGCGAGACACTTCTTCCACCGAAGATGGCACCGGCTGCGGGCGCACCGCGCCGCGCTGCACAATCGAGGGAACCGACATCGGCCGGGTATTCGTCGGTGCCGGCACCGCCTGCGCCGGGCTTGGCACCGCAGCAGCCATCACAGTCTGCGGCTGGGCGGGGACAGCCGCCGCTGCGGCAGCCGGTGCACCGGCAGCGGCAGTGTTTGCATCCGCCTCCGCGGTCCTGCGCACCGGTACCACGGCATCCGCGCCGTGCGCACGAAGCTGCTGGTCGCTGTACCTGGCATTCTCGCGGTCGGCCACGAGGCCGTCGGCGATCTGCCGGCGCGTTTCCGCCGTCGTTGTCGCCGGCGCCTGCCGCGGCGCGTCGCTCAAACGTGGATAGGGCTGGTCGCTGCCGGGCACCGGCTTCGCTTCGGCTGCCTGCTTCGACTCGTCGCTCTGCCACCATGAACCGGGATTGGCCCAATCCGCCGTGCCAGCGCATGCGCTTGTCATCATCGCCAGAGCAAACAGCAATGCCAGCCGCCGTGCCCCCTTGTCGATCGTCGCAACTATCGAGTGTGACACCAAACGCAATGTCATGGGCCTTCTACCCCCCAACGCCGCCGCGCCACGCGCGGCTCCGAGCCTTCCGGCCGCTTCGGCGCGCAACCTCAATGCAATCTTTACAGGATACGGACATCGTATTGCCGGCAGGCGCCAAATGACAGCATGATTCTATTTTGCTGCATTGTATGATGGCGGAACCGTTCGTCAATTGCTGCACGATGGCAACAATACCAGGGCAACGAAAAGCGCGGGCGCAACCAGATGACAGAAAACAAAGGCGGCGACGACTATCCATTGCCGGACGCGGCGGAGTTCACGCGCAATATCATGCAGGTGGCGACGCAAAGTCAGCGGCTGATCCAGGAGTTTCTGGAGCGTCAGGCCGAACAATCGCCCGGTCAGAACGCCGATCCGCTCAATATCGGCGACGCCTTTCTCGAACTGACCAAGCAGATGATGGCGCAGCCGGACAAGCTGGTGGAGGCGCAGCTCAACCTCTGGCGCGACTATATGGGCCTCTGGCAGCACGCCGCCGACCGCATGATGGGCAAGGAAACCGAACCGGTGATCGAGCCCGACAAGGGCGACCGCCGCTTCCGCGACGAAGACTGGCGCAACAACCAGATCTTCGACTTCATCAAGCAGTCCTACCTGTTAACCGCGCGCTGGATGAACAATACCGTGCGCGATGTCGAAGGCCTGGACGAGCGCACCGCCAAGAAGGTCGATTTCTATTCGCGCCAGTTTATCGACGCGATGGCGCCATCCAACTTCGTGTTGACCAATCCGGAAGTGCTGCGCACCACGCTGGAATCGAACGGCGAAAACCTGGTGAACGGCCTGGAAAACATGCTGGACGACCTGGAGCGCGGCAAGGGCCAGCTTGCCATCAAGATGACCGACCTGGACGCTTTCAAGGTCGGCGAAAATGTTGCTGTCAGCCCGGGCAAGGTGGTCTGGCAGTCCGATCTGATGCAGCTCATCCAGTACGAACCGTCGACCGAACAGGTCTACAAGCGGCCGCTGCTGATCGTCCCGCCCTGGATCAACAAGTTCTACATCCTCGATCTCAGGCCGGAGAACTCCTTCATCAAATGGTGCGTCGACCAGGGTCTGACCGTGTTCGTCATCTCCTGGGTGAATCCGGATCAGCGCCTCGCCGATAAGACGTTCGACGACTATATGCGCGAGGGCATCTTCTCTGCGCTCGACGGCATCGAACAGGCAACCGGCGAAAAGACCGCCAATATCATCGGCTATTGCCTCGGCGGCACGCTGACCGCGGCGACGCTCGCTTATATGAAGGCGACTGGCGACAACCGCATCAAATCGGCGACCTTTTTCACCGCACTGGTCGATTTCGAGGAGGCCGGCGACCTGTCGATCTTCATCGACGAGGAGCAGCTGAAATATCTCGAACAGCGGATGGCGGAACAAGGTGGCGTGCTCGACGGCGCCGCCATGTCGACCACGTTCAACATGCTGCGTGCCAACGACCTGATCTGGTCGTTCGTTATCAACAACTACCTGATGGGTAAGGAGCCGTTTCCGTTCGACCTGCTGTACTGGAATTCGGACTCGACCCGCATGCCGGCGCAGATGCACAGCTTCTACCTGCGCAACATGTATCAGAAGAACCTGCTGTCGACGCCGAACGGCATCAACATCGCCAACGTACCGATCGATCTCGGCCAGGTCGACGTGCCGGTGCACATCGTCTCGACCAAGGAAGACCACATCGCCCCGTGGAAGGCAACCTATGTCGCGACACAGCTCTATAGCGGCGAGACGACATTCACTCTGGCCGGCTCCGGCCATATCGCCGGCATCGTCAATCCGCCGGCCGCCAACAAGTACGGCTACTGGACCAACAAGGACAATCCGCCGACGCCGGATGAATGGATCACCGGTGCCGAACAGCACGCCGGGTCCTGGTGGCCGCACTGGACCAAGTGGATCGCCAAACAGTCCGGCAAGAAGGTGACGGCCCGCGCGCCCGGCGGCGGCAAGGCGAAGCCGATCGAGGACGCCCCCGGCAGCTACGTGAAAGTCCGCTCCGACGCGTAGTCACCCATCGCCGTGATGCTGGTCCTCGTCAGCCGCCATCGCCCGCCGAAACCGGCAGGGACAGGATTTCCGTAAGGAATCTTCCCGCTTCGACTGGCGCTTCAGGGTCCGCCAGCATTCGCAGCGCCTCCGGCATCGTTGGTGCGTCCGGAACGTCGATCGGCCGTAGCGTATGTCCCTGCTCCCGCCGGAGCGAATCGATCGCATCGCGCCAGTTGCCGGCCTCATTATGTGCTGCTGTCAGCACCGCCGTTTCAACCGAAAGATGCTCGCCCAGTAGCCGCGTTTGCAGCGCAGCAATTGCCTCACGCGCCACACCGGGTCCCTGCGCTTCGATCGCCAGGTCGCACTCGCTGTCGAAACCCATGGAACGGTTATTGAGATTGGCCGATCCAACGCGGGCCAATCGTTGATCAACGATCATTACCTTCGCATGCACGTTCAGGCACAGCCCATCCGGCGTCTCCAACTGCACCACGTAGATCCGCAATCGCCCGTACCGGTCGGCTTCACGCAGCCGCCCGACAAAACGGGCCCGACCTGCCCCCATCACCTGCTCTTCCAACCATCCACTGGTCTCGGCTGGCGTGACAACAATGATCTCTGGACCGCCCGGTTCCTCAAGTCGGACGGCCAATGCATCGCAGACCGTCATCGAGGTCAGGTACTGGTTCTCGATGTAAATGCAGTCTGCCGCTGCTCGGATAGAATCTAGATAGAGCCGCTCCACCTCCCGGCATTCACCGTCCGCGGTACCTGGCGGACGCGTTCGTGCGATCGCAACCGACACATCGTGGATATCGACCGGCGTACCATCCGGCCAGGGGTCGGCTTTCATCGTCGGCGACGTCAGTGTTTCGCCATGCGCCTCGGCCCAGCGCCGGCGCAGATCTTCGCCGAGCCGAACCGCCGTCTCCCCGTCAACCAGCAGCTGAACATCGTGGAACGGTCGATACGACCGGCCGTCGGCAGTCACGCGGTGCGGGTCGTCGAGATCATGGTTCGACGTGTCCCAACGTCGTTCCGTCAGGTCGATACCGCCGCAAAACGCTAGGCAATCGTCGATCACTACTGTCTTCTGATGGTGCGCCATGCCGGGCGAACCAGTGCTGTCGAGACATAAATGCACCCGGTCCGGCAACCGCCAGTCGAGGTTGATCCACGGCAAACCCTCCCGTTCCAGCATGTAAATTGCGGCGTAGTCCCACAGCAGGATGTAGATGTGGAGATCCGGATTCTGCCCGGTTACATGACGCAACAGGTCGGCAAGTGATCCCGGCGCGTCATCGACGGCCCTTTTGGGGTCGAGGTCGGTTTTGCTGTTGATGTCCCAGCCCGCAATCAGCACCTGCCGCTGCGCCTTCAGCAATGCAGCTTTCAGGGCGAGGAAATAGTCGGCCGCATCGATCAGGAAGGCGCCGCGCTTCGCTGACGCGATCGTCCAGCAGTTCTCACCCTGCTTCAGGATATCGACCATCGTCTGCCGCCTGTCTGCAATGGCGCCGAACAGGATCGATTAAGGGCCGTCCGGCTGTTCCCCTCTGACGCTGGCGCCGAGGGCAAGGGTGCGGGCGTGCACTTCGGCCAGGTGCACGTACTCGTCCACCGCCCGCATGTTGTCGGCAATATCCTCCTCGGTCAGCTCACGCATGAACTTCGCCGGACGGCCGGCCCAGAGCTGACCCGAAGGAATGCGTTTGCCCGGCGTCAGCAGGGCACCGGCCGCCAGCATGGCATCGCTCTCGATCACCGCATGGTCCAGCACCGTCGCCCCCATGCCGACGAACGAGCGGTTCTCCAGCCGGCAGCCATGGATGATACACATATGGCCGACCAGCACATCATCGCCGATCCAGGTGTCCGCGCGCCCGGCCGAAGTGTGGACGATGGTGCCGTCCTGCAGGTTCGAGCGCGCGCCCATGCGGATCGGCTCCTCGTCGCCGCGGACGACGCAGTTGTACCAGACACTCGACTGGGCACCGATCTCGACCGTGCCGATCACCCAGGCACCCGGGGCCACGAATGCGGAAGCATCGACCACCGGAAACCGGTTGTCGTAAGCGATAACGCCAGACTGCATTGTCACCTCAGGGAAACAGCGGGTTCTGCTCGAGCCCGGTACGCTCGTCGAACCCGAACATCACGTTCATGTTCTGGACCGCCTGTCCGGAGGCGCCCTTTACCAGGTTGTCCAGCACCGAGACCAGGATGGCCTGACCCGGCCGCCGGCTCGGGAACACCCCGATCAGGCACAGGTTCGAACCGCGCACATGCCGGGTGGCCGGGGCCACGCCCTCGGCAACCACGTTGACGAACGGTTCGTCGTCATACCTTGCCGCCAGCGTTGCGCGCAGGTCGTCCGGCGTCACGCCAGCGGCTAGGTCAACGTAGATCGTCGCCAGAATGCCGCGGTTCATCGGCATCAGGTGCGGCGTGAAGGTCACGCCGACTTCACCGCCGGCCGCCTTGACCAGTTCCTGCTCCATCTCCGGCGTGTGCCGGTGCTGGCCGATACCGTAGGCGTGCACACCTTCGCTGATCTCGCCGAACAGGTTCGCCTGCTTCGCGCTGCGTCCGGCGCCGGTCACGCCGGATTTGGCATCGATGATGATGTTGTCGGTGCCGATCTGCCCGGCCGCAACCAGCGGCAGCAATGGCAACAGGGCCGTTGCCGGGTAGCAGCCGGTGCAGGCCACCAGCCGCGCCTTGCGGATGCCGTCGCGATAAAACTCGGTCAGCCCGTACACCGCCTCGGGCTGTAGGTCCGGCGCCAGATGCTCATGGCCGTACCACTCGGCGTAGGTCTCGATGTTGTCGAGGCGGAAGTCGGCCGACAGATCGATCACGCGCGGCTGGCCCGGAATGCTGGCAATGATGTCGCCTTCCGTTTCCACCACCATCTCGTCGACCAGGGAATGATGCGTATCATGCAGCAGCCCGGCGATGATTTCCTGGGTGGTGCCATGCGGCAGGCCACAGAACACGAGGTCCAGCTCCACCCCGGCCCACTCCACCTCATCGACCGACACGAGGCCCGGCAGGCCAAGACCGCCCAGATGCGGATACACCTCGTCATAGCCGCGCCCGGCCTGGGTATCCGCGGTCAGCAGCACGAGGTCCGCGTTGGGATGACGGGTCAGCAGACGCACCAGTTCCGCACCGGTGTAGCCGCTTGCGCCCAGAATTCCGATCCTCAACCGTTTTGCCGTCATTTTACTCTCCGCTCGGCCCGCCCCGCTGGCACTCTTGCTGGGGGCCATTTCGTTTCATGCCCTTATGTATGGGGCCGGCGCAAACAAAAAGGCCAGCACCCACGCTGACCTTTCGCCACTGCATGAGCTGTGGGGCGATGCGTGTCAGCGCGTCGACAACCGAAAGCGACGTCGCGAGTTAACGCGACCGGGTTTCATCATGTTCAACAACGCAGATCCCCCACGCAAAAAGACCGTCAATGCCGGGAACATGGCGCAAGCCGGCGCCAAACGCAACCAACGCGTCGAATCCATGACCGAGCCGCGCCGAACCTGACGGCCGCTCATCACGCCGCTGTGACGACAATGTGACCGACGCACGGCTGGAGAGCCCAACTCGACGCCGCTACCGTACGCCAACGCGAAGCTGGATTGAGGTCGTCTCCCATGAAACGCCAACGGCACAAGTTAAAGTCGAAGAAAAAGCCTTCCGACGCAGCCCCGGCACCAGCACAACCGGCCAAGCGGCCTATCGGTCGTCGCGACTTCCTGGGCAATACCCTGATCTACACGCTCGGTATCGGCGCCGTCGCCGGCGGCGGCTGGTACTTCGGCAACATGATCAGTGCCTCGGCAAGAGAGACCGATCTGTCGACGATCGGCAACGGCATTCCGGCGATCGTTCAGATTCACGACCCAAGCTGCCCCACCTGCACCGCACTGCAACGGGAAGCCCGGGAAGCCGTGTGTTCGCTGGACGATGAAAAAGTGCAGTTTCTTGTCGCCAACCTGAACACCGAAGAAGGCCGGCGGCTGGCGACCAGACACCGCGTCGGCAAGATCACGCTGCTGCTGTTCGACGGCGAGGGCAACATGCGCAACGTCCTCGCCGGGCCGAACTCGGCGGAAAATCTGAAACCGGTCTTCGCGAGTCATGCCGCGAGGTACGCGCAGAAATAGCGCTGCACATACTGACTGCCAAAAGAGGAAAAGGCGCTGCCGGCAGACAGCGCCTTTTTTACATACAAATATCCCTCAGGCGTACGCTAGCGCATCAATACCTGGCATCCATGCAAACTATAGATAAGGCTACAGCAGCTTTCGCAGGTTAGCTTCTCGCAAGTACACTCCTTCTCTTTACGGTTTTTGAGACTGGCGGTTCTCAGTCGAGGTAGGCGCCTGGCCAACATCAATCAAAGGATCGCCTGGAAGCTCTTTCGCCGCGAAGCAAAGGCGTGAAAACAGAGAGCAAAGGGCGAAGCAGGCACACTTCCTGCTCAGGCTACTGATCGCTCCCGGCTTTCTCCGCCGCACGGCCAACCAGGCCGCGGTCGCCGGTCTCATGAGTCCATTCCATGGTTAGTGAATTCACCCGCCACCGCTTGCCTGACTTTTCAAGCCTATACGTGTAGTGGCCCATGAGTACCCAAAGCTCATCACCAATCCTGTGCGCGGCCTGGAAATCGGCTTCCAGGGTTGCGGCGTTTCCGTCGAAGCTCTTCACCGTGTGGTTGGTCACGAGATGAAGCGTTTCATCGAAGCCCGGAAGGAAGCTTGACCATTGCGCGATGATATCATCGGCATCTTTGGTCTCCGCTTTGCCGCCCCAAAGGCTGGTGTAGTCAAGCGTGACTTTGTCTGCGAAAGCCGCGCGCACGCGAGACCAGTCGTGCCGGTCTGCACCGGCGGCGATGGACGTCACCGCATCCATCATGTGCAGACGGTCTTCGACGGAAGGGGCCTGAGCAAAAGCGAACGGCGGTAGGAGTGCCAGTAGCGTAGCAATGACGATGACGGGTTTCATTTCCCATATCCTTCTCGATGTGCTGCGAAAAGCGGTTTGTCCCGCCGCCCAACGGACGCGGTGGGACAAGACCTGTCGCGCTCAGCGACGCCCGACGGCGCCGAAATGTTCAGCGACGGTGTCCGACGCACGGTTGACGTCTTCCGGGTTGTCGTAGAAGTCGAACTGCGTAACGTCTTCCAGCATCTTCAGCGTTGCGTTGCCCAGGTAGCCTGAAAGAAACGCTTTGACGCCTTGCGGAATGGCAGCTGCTTCCGAGTGAACAATGGCCAGCGGCTTATCGAGGCGCTGAGGATTGTCGGCGGGATAGTACGTCAGCCAGCCTTCCCAGGAGGCCTGGTTCCATTTGTTGTCGTACTCAGGAATAGCCCCGCGCGAGGCTTCGTAGTAGTAGCCGCCAATCGGCATCAGGACGCCTTCGGCCCCTTCCGGCCCCGCCGCCGGAATGATCACGTTGCCGGTGGTTTCGGCTTGGCGCGAGACGTCGATGAGTTTGGCCACACCATCATCGCCGCCATAGACGGCGCCAACGATTTCCCTGTTCTGAAGCCAAGGGGCGACCAGCGCGACGGACTGGACCTTCTCGTTGCCCGATACCGCGTCCACCATGTATCCGGCGGATGCACAGATGCCGAGCCCATGAATTCCCGATGCATCGACTTCAGGCCGTGTCGCGACATAGGCGATCGCCGCTTTGATATCGGAAATCTTGGCGCTCGGGCTCTCCTTGAAGCGCACGTTCTCGGGTTGATCGCCGGACTGGCCCCAACCCCGAAAATCGAAAGTGAAGGCCGCGAAGCCTCGGGCCACCATCTGTTTGGCATACGCGGCAGGCATCTGCTGCTGAACGGTTGTCCATGCACCCGTGACAACCACAGTGGGAAGCTTTTCGTCGGGCGCATGATCGGCCGGCAAATAGAGCGTGCCGGCAAGCCTTGAGCCTTCGTTTTCGAAGGAAACCGAACGTGTCTGGATGTCCACGGCGAGCGCGGATTTCGCGATCAGAACCGACGCTAACGCAGAAAACAAAAGGGTCTTCATGATTATCCTCCAATTGTGCACCGAGGGTCAGGGAGTAGAGGTTGTCCGGTGCGGCGAACGGGAAGATGCCTGAAGAACCAACGCCACAAAGGCGCGAACGCTGCGGTTTGTTATGCGATTATTGCTGAATGTATGTCCGTGATTACTGCGCTCTGAATTTCGCCGGCGTCGTACCTGTCGCCCGCTTGAAGTGCTGCCCGAAACGGGACAGGTCGTTGTAGCCCGTTCGAAAACAGATTTCGGACACGGTCAGTTTGGTGGTTCTCAGCAACACTTTCGCAAGGGAGAGCCTTTCCGCTATCACGTACTGCAGCGGGCTCTTGCCCGTCGCGGCCTTGAACGCCCGGCTGAAATGATAGCCGCTCATCGCTGCTAGTTCGGCCATCGACGTCAGCGTCAGGTCTTCGGCCAGATTGTCGTGTATGTAATCCACCACGCGGCGCAGGCGCAGATCTTCGATTGTTGACGTTCGGCCGGCAGAGGGCCACAAACTATTGGATAGCCGTGCCGCTAGTGCGCGATGCATCGTTTCCCGGTAAAGCGTTCCGCCGCGGCCGAAGTTCTCCGCATCCAACGCCAGTTGAAGGGTCAAAGGGTCGATATCCCCAACCACCGGGGCAAAGTCCTCCAGGTCTGCCGCGCCGACCTCAAAGAGCAGACCTGGCGCAACCTCGACCATCATCACGTCAAGCGGGTCATCATATTCACACAAGCCTGACGCACCCGCGGGCAAAATCCACCCTTGATCGGCCCTTAAGGGAAACTCCGCAGAATTGTCTTTACCGACAGCAAGCCGGTGCGTGGGCTGATCGTTGCGGAAAACGCCGATGGTCAGGCATTGCAGCTCAAAGTGACCGCCGCCTGCAGGAAAATCTATTCGGGTCGCCCTCAAATCTGCCATGTACGATCCGTACATAGGGGCCCGTCACATGAGGCATCCAATTTAAGCGGGACCTCTGGCTGGCAATGACAGATGCCCGGGGTTGTTGCGCGTACGAGACGTCGGTACACATCGTGAACGCCGTCTTTGCGCCGTATGCCGACACTTACCCAAAAACGACTTCACGATAATTCAGTTATGATGTAGGCGCCCTGAGTCAACCAAATCGCTGTCGAGACTATGTCGGAGGCAGCAGTGGACCACTCGGGCCGGAGATATCCCCCTCTTCTGCCGCCGGCCTGCCTTCGTTCCCGCAAAAAGATACGGCGCTTCCGATCTTCGGAAGCGCCGCACATCTCGATGATGTCGCCAGAGTTAGCGCTTCGAGAACTGGAAGCTCCGGCGCGCCTTGGCACGGCCGTACTTCTTACGCTCGACGACGCGCGAGTCACGGGTCAGGAAGCCGACGCGCTTCAATGCCGGCCGCAGATCCGGCTCATAATTGACCAGCGCCCGGCTGATGCCATGGCGAACCGCACCGGCCTGACCGGACAGGCCACCACCCGTCACCGTGCAAACCACGTCGAATTGGCTTTTGCGATCAGCCACTTCGAACGGCTGGTTGATAATCATCTGCAACACCGGACGGGCAAAATAGGCGCTGGAGTCCTTTCCGTTGACGGTAACGCGGCCAGCACCCGGCTTGATCCAGACACGAGCGATCGCGTTCTTGCGTTTGCCGGTCGCATACGCCCGGCCCATGTTGTCGATCTTCGGCTCGGCCGGGACCGGCGCATCGGCGACCGCGGTCGGCGTTACGAGCTGCGCCAGATCCTCAAGCGACCCTGTCGTTGTTTCGGACATCCTCAGGCGCTCCTCGTGTTCTTCGAATTCATCGCCGCAACATCCAACGTTTCCGGCTGCTGGGCTTCATGCGGGTGCTCCGCCCCGGCATAGACCTTCAGTTTGCGCATCACCTGCCGGCCCAAAGGCCCGCGCGGCACCATGCGCTCCACCGCCTTCTCCACCACCCGCTGCGGATGCGCCCCGGTCAGGATCTTGTCTGCCGTGGTGCTTTTGATGCCGCCGGGATAGCCGGTGTGACGGTAGTAAGTCTTGTCCTGACGCTTGTTGCCCGTCAGCACGACCTTGTCCGCGTTGATCACGATGACATGGTCACCGCAATCCATGTGCGGTGTGTAAATCGCCTTGTGCTTGCCGCGCAGCCGATTGGCAATGATCGACGCCAGCCGCCCCAGCACCAGGCCATCGGCGTCGATCACGATCCATTTGTGCTCGATATCCGCCGGCGTAGCAGAAAAGGTTTTCATCATCTGTCCGCAACCAGTCTGTAGCGAAACCAAAACCGCCCCTAAAACCGCCATGCCCCAGACCCAGCCGCCCGATCGGGCTCACCGGTCATCCGGAAACGTGGTCCATGCGGTCGGAAACGGTTGACGCCGCGCGAAAACCCGCCCGGCGTCGGAACGGCGCGCAGTATGTCAGAATGTTTTCGCCGGTCAAGCCGGTTTTTGCCTTTATTTACAGCGGCCTAGAAAACGGTACTATAGTAGCGACGCTCAAAGTATCATCCCGCCGCCGGCATGGCATAGGTCAGAACGGCGTGCGCGACCGGCTCCGGCCGGCCGGCACCGAAAATGCTGACCTCACCCACCGCCAGACGCCGGCCGAGCTTCAGCAGATCGGCCTCGGCGATCAGATCGCCCGGCTCGGGCCGGCTCAGGAAATTGATGTTGAGGTTGGTGGTCACCGCTTCGGCAAACTTGCCGTGCGTGCCAATGATGGCCAGCCAGACCGCGCAATCGGCCAGCGCCATCATCGTCGGCCCCGCGACCGTCCCGCCCGGACGCAGATGCCGCTCATCGTGCGGTACGCGTACACGCAGGTATCGGCTGCGCACTTCCTCGATCTGGATATTGAGATAACCCATCTGCGGGAACTCTCGCGCCATGAAGGCTTCCAGTTCCCCGGCGCTCATCTTCGACATGACGGCTCCATCGCCTCGGCGAAACGCGACGACCGTCAGCGGCTCAGGCAGGCCGCCGCACAGGCATCGATGATCGCCTCCGCGTCGATGCCGTAAACCCGGTAAAGATCGCCGATATCGCCCGACTGGCCGAAGTGATCGACGCCGAGGCTGAACACCCGGCGCCGCGCCGCCGAGCCCAACCACGACAGCGTCGAAGGATGGCCGTCGATCACCGTCACCAGCGCCGCATCCGGCGCCAGCGGGTCGAGCAGACGGCCGATGTGGCTGCGTTGCGCGTAATCACCGCGGGCACGCTGGCGCCAGGCCTGGTTCCATTCGTCGTAAGCCCGGTCCGGCGAAGTGATCGCCAGGAGCCCGGCGCCCGGGATGTCATCCAGAATGGCCTCGTGTGCGGCGATCGCCTCAGCCGCGACCGCACCGCAGTACACAATCGCGAGTTCCGATCCCGGCGCCGGCGGCCCCAGCCAGTAGGCACCGGCCAATATCTGGCTTGCCAGATCGTCATCGAGCGTCCGCTGTGGCTGCGTCAGGGACCGCGTCGACAGGCGCAGATAGACCGATCCGCCGTCGTCGGCCTGCATATGATCAAAGCCCCAGCGCATGATCGTCGCCAGTTCGTCGACGAAAGCCGGCTCGAACGACGCCAGCTTGTCCTGCCCCATACCGATCAACGGCGTGATAATCGACTGATGCGCCCCGCCTTCCGGCGCCAGCGTCAGGCCGGACGGCGTCGCCACGACCATAAAGCGGGAATCCTGGTAGCAGCCATAGTTCAGCGCATCGAGGCCACGCTTGATGAACGGATCGTAGACCGTCCCGATCGGTAACAGCCGACGGCCGAACAACGGCCCCGACAGGCCAAGCGCGGCCAGCAGAATGAACAGGTTGTTTTCGGCAATGCCCAGTTCGATATGCTGACCGTCACGGTTCATCGCCCAGCGCTGGGCCGACACCACCTTCTCCTCGCGGAAGACATCCTCCCGCAGCCGCCGGTCGAAGATGCCGCGCCGATTGACCCAGCCACCCAGGTTGGTCGACACGGTAACGTCCGGCGAAGTCGTAACGATGTGATCGGCCAGATCACTGTCCTCGCCTGCAAGGTCGAACAGGATGCGGCCGAAGGCCTCCTGGGTCGAAATCGGTTTTGCCCGGTCGGGCAGCGGCAGACTGGCCGGCACCGCAATCTGGCTCGACGGCAGCTCGCGCTCGTCCCGCTGGAAAAACGGCACCTCGTCCAGGAACGCCTGCAACTCGTCCGCCCCGACATCGAGGCCGGCGAAGTGATCCCATTCCGACCCCTCGGGCACCGCCATGCGCTCGCGGAAGGTCGACATCTGCTCCGGGCTCATCAGTCCGGCATGGTTGTCCTTGTGACCGGCGAAAGGCAGGTCCTTGCCTTTCACGGTGTAGGCGACGAAGCAGGTTGGTGCGTCATCCTCGATGCCGGCGAAGCAGTCGAGCACCGACTCCATGTCGTGGCCCGCCAGGTTGGTCATCAGGTCGTGCAATGCCTGATCGTCATAGTCCTCGATCACCGGGCGCAAACCCGGCACGTCGCCCAGGTCCTTGCGCAGATGCTCGCGCCAGCCCTCGCCGCCCTTGTAGGTCAGGGCGGAGTAAAGCGAGTTCGGGCAATCGTCGATCCAGTCACGCAAGGCCTCGCCGTCGGTGTCCTCGAACACGCGCTGCAGCTGCTTGCCATATTTCAACGTCACGACGTGCCAGCCTGTGGTGCGGAAGATGTCGTCGACCCGGGCGAACAGGCGGTCGCTGACCACCGAATCCAGGCTCTGGCGGTTGTAGTCGACGATCCACCACGTGTTGCGCAGATCGTGCTTCCAGCCTTCCAGCAGCGCCTCAAAGATGTTGCCTTCATCGAGTTCGGCATCGCCCAGCAGCGCCACCATGCGGCCCAGGCGCGGTGTCTTGCCCATCATGCCTTTCAGCGCGACGTAATCCTGCACCAGGCTTGCAAAGGCGGTCATCGCTACGCCTAGGCCCACTGAGCCGGTGGAGAAGTCGACGCCGTCTGTATCCTTGGTGCGCGACGGGTAGGACTGTGCTCCACCGAGTGCGCGAAAATCGATCAGCTTTTCGCGGCTCTGCCGACCGAACAGATACTGGATGGCATGAAACACCGGGCTGGCATGTGGTTTCACCGCGACCCGGTCCTCCGGCCGCAGGACATGGCAGTAGAGCGCCGTCATCAGCGTGACAAGACTGGCCGAAGAGGCCTGATGGCCGCCCACTTTCAGGCCGTCGCGGCTTTCGCGGATATGATTGGCGTGATGAATGGTCCAGGTCGACAGCCAGAGGATCTTGCGCTCGAGCGCCCGCAGCAGTCGCAGCGTGTCCTGAAAGTCGGAGGTTGCGGGTGCGGTCGCCTGGCTGCGGTCGGTCATGTTCGGCCTGCTGAGAGAGTTGAACTCTGCGGATCAGTATAGCAGGCCACCTGCCGCAATCGTCGACTAACCTGGAGTCGCCGGTCGGCTGTTGTCGTGAATGCCGGCTAATGCCAGCGGCTGAACGTCGAACTCAGGCCGCGTGAGACTCGCTGCAAAGGCGGTAGCGTTCCTGGAAAACCTCGGTCGCCAGCACGCGGTTGTCGACCATTTCGTCGAAACCCGGAACCGTGACCCGGAACCGTACGTGCGGGATGCCAAAGGAGTCGTTCCCGACCCAGGTCACCAGTGCCTGTTCGGTCAGGTTGTATTCGCGTTCGCGTTCATAGACGGCCCCTGCCGTCACGACGTCATCGTTTTGTTTGCGTCTAAAGAACACTCCACACTCCTTGCGCCGAAGGACGGTCCGCCGCTGCGTGCGCCATACCCAAAAGTATTCGTTCAGACAATGAAGTTTTGGTTAACAAAAACGCTGTGCAATCAACGCCTTACGGCGACACTTTCGATGACGGCGCGGGCGGACTGCGGTCCTACAGGCGGGTCAGCCGCTGAACCGCGCCGGACGCCGCGATCTTGCCTTTGACGGTGTAGGATTCGTGATTTTTTTCAATATCTTGCAGGCGATAGAGGTAGTTGACCATCAAGCCGGCAGACTGCGCCAGACCGTCCTCCGACGGGTTTCCGAGCCAGTTGATGCGTTCCAAGCGTGCCCCGTTGGACAGGTGGAAGTGTTCGACCCTGTCGGCAGCCTGGGCACCACGGCGTTCGTGCAGCAGATAGGCGGCGCAGGCGCGCGTCAGGATCGGCTTCAGACCATCGCTAACCGCAATGTTCTTGGCCCATCCCGGGCGCGCCAGCAGTGCCGATAATCCTGCCGCGGCGTCCTCTTGCCCGGACGTACTGGCGAGCCACTTCGCGTCCGACGGGGTGCACCAGGCCATCGCTGCCTGATCGAGATTATTGTCGAGCCAGCCACGGAACCCCGGGATCGGCGACAGCGTCGCGAACGTCTTCAAATGCGGCAGTTCGCGCTGTAGCTCCGCAACGACCCGCTTGATCAGGAAGTTACCGAAACTGACGCCGGCCAGGCCGGCCTGCGCATTCGAAATCGAATAGAAAATCGCGGAATCGACGCCAGCCAGATCCTGTTCCGGCGCATCCTCGTCCAGCAGGACTCCGACCTTGTCGGCCATGCCCTTGACCAGCGCGACCTCAACGAAAATCAGCGGTTCGTCAGGCATGCGCGGATGAAAGAAGCCAAAGCAACGGCGGTCGGAATCGAGCCGGTTCTTCATATCGGTCCAGGATCGGATCTCGTGCACGGCCTCATAGGCGATCAGCTTCTCCAGAAGAGCGGCCGGCGCATTCCAGGTGATCCGCGACAGATCGAGGAAGCCGATGTCGAACCAGGACGTCAGCAGTTCGCGCAGATCGTTGTCGAGCGCCTTCAGGTCATGGTCCCGCCGCGCCAGCGGCAGCAGATCGGCCCGCATGTCGACCAGGAATTTCACGCCTTCCGGCAGGGCATTGAACTGCGTCAGCAGTTCGACACGCCTTGCGACCAGGGCGCGGCGCAGTTCTCGCTCGGCCGACTGGCGCGCCGTATCGTCCGCCGCCGCCTGGTACCCCTCGATCGCCCGGTCCAATCGCGTGTGATCGACGCCATAGTCGCTCGCCAGCAGCCCCAGGAACCGCGCCCGGCCGTCGCCGTCGAGCGTCATGTATTGCCGGCCCAGTTCCGCGGCCCGGGCGCGTGCCGACACTTCGCCGCCACGCCCTTCGAGGCAGGCATCGATGGCCTCTCGCATTCCGTTCAGGCCGGCGTCGGTCAGCGTCCTGGGATCGTCCCGCAGCCGCTCGCCGAACAGCACCCGGCGCAGCGGCGCGATGGTACGATCGAGAATTCCGTTAGTTTCGGCCATGGAAGATGGACCCGTTTCTGTACGTTACGCTATCGCCGCCTTCGGCCGAGTCAGGGCCCGAAATTAGCAGATAATACTTAACCTTGTGATGACGACTTAAGGTCGCATAAGACGGCTGGCAACACATCCGGCAGGTCTTCGGCGATCAACCCGGGACCGAATCTGGCCGCCGCCGCACCATGAAGCCAAACCGCCGCGCAGGCGGCCTCGAATGCCGGCATGCCCTGCGCCACCAGGCCGAGGCAGAACCCCGCCAGCACATCGCCCGATCCGGCGGTCGCCAGCGTCGCCGGGGCATTTGCGTTGACCGCCGCCCGGCCGTCCGGCGCCGCGATCACCGTGTCCGGCCCCTTCAACACCACGACTGCCCCTGCCTGTGCCGCGGCGGCCCGGGTCCGCTCGACCTTGCTTCTTTCGGCTGAGAAGAGGCGAGCGAACTCACCGGCGTGCGGGGTCAGGATGCAGGGCGATCGGATGGCCCCGAACAGGCGCTTCGGCGACCGCGCAAAACAGGTCAGGGCATCGGCATCCAGTACCACCGCCTTGCGCGCCTTCAGGGTGGCCAGGACATTCTCGCGCGTCGCCTTGCCGACACCGGCGCCGGGCCCCAGCAGGACGGCGTTCAGCCGCGGATCGGCGATCAGTTTGGCAAACCCGGCGGTGTCGGCCCAGGACCGCAACATGATCGATGTCAGCTGCGCGGCGTTCTCCGCCACGGCGGACCGGGGCGCGGCAACCGTGACCAGCCCGGCGCCGATCCGCAGGGCACCGCGCGCCGCTAGCCGCGCCGCGCCGCTCCTGGCCTGCGGGCCGCTCAGCACCACTGCATGGCCACGGTGATACTTGTGCCCATCGGCCTCGGGCCGGGGCAAGGCAGACCGCCACAGCGACGGTCCGTTTTCGAAGGTTTCAGGCTTGATCTCATCCAGCACGACAGCCGGGATGCCAATGTCGATCACCCGCAACTCACCGCATAGGGTTCGCCCGGGATAGAGCAGATGACCCGGCTTGGGCCGGAAGAAAGTGACGGTCATCGCAGCCGGCAACACCGTCCCTATTGCCGCGCCGCTATCGCCATGCACGCCGCTCGGCACATCCACCGCGATCGCGGTCAGCTCGCGGCTGGCCGCCCGGTCCAGCACCTCCGCCGGCACGCCATCGACGGCCCGCGTCAGGCCGGCGCCGAACAGCGCATCGACAACGATCTCGGCACCGTCGAGCACATCCGGCGTCAGGGCTTCGACGCCGCCGTCCCACCGTGTCGCCATGGTCGCGGCATCACCCGACAGACGGTCCGGCTCGCCGAGCAAGGCCAGACGCACGGCGGCGCCTGCCGCCCGCAGGTGCCGCGCGATGACGAAGCCGTCACCACCATTGTTGCCCGGACCGCACAGGACCGCGGTCGGCCGCGCGCCGAATCGGGTCAGGATTTCGCGGGCGACGCCGGCACCGGCGTTCTCCATCAAAACCTCGCCGGACGTGCCAGCCGACATCGCAAGCCTGTCCGCCCGATACATCTCGGCAACGCTCAACAACGTCGGATCGGTGCGCATGGCCGCAGACCGCAATTTGACTGACGCGCCTTAGAGCGCCGGGCGCTCGGTGATCGGCCGAGCGGTCTCGTACGCCTGTGCCCCGCGCAGGACCAGATCCTCGCGGAAATTCGCCGCCACGATCTGCAGCCCCACCGGCAGGCCATCGCTGGTGAACCCGCACGGGATCGAGCAGGCCGGCTGTTGCGTCAGGTTGAACGGGAACGAGAACGGCGTCCAATCCGTCCAGTAGGTGTTGTCGGCCGGCCAGCCCGGCGGCTGCAGCAGTCCGACGTCGAACGCCGGCACCGCTAGTGCCGGCGTCAGCAGCAGATCGTAGGTCTGATGAAATGCCCGCATCTGCCGGCACAGTTGCGAGCGCGCCGTCTGCGCCTGCATGTAGTCGACGATCGGCAGGTCCTGGCCTTCTGCGACGATCTCCTGCAGCTCCGTTTCCAACAACGCCTTCTTGTCGTCCGGCAGGCCGGCCAGTGCCCCGGCCGCCCCGGCCCACCAATGGGTGCGGAAGATCGGCTTGGGATTGTCGAAGCCGGGATCGCATTCGACCACCTCGGCACCGAGTTCGATGAACACCTTCGCTGCCTTGTCGACCGCCGCGATCACCTCGCTGTCGACGCGGGCGTAGCCGAGGTCACGGCTATAGGCAATCTTCATGCCTTCGACACCGCCACCCAGCCCCTGCGTGTAGTCGATGTTCTGATATGGCAGCGCCGTCCAGTCGCGGTCATCCGGCTCCGAAATCACCGTCAGCATCAGCGCGGAATCGGCGACCGTCCGGCTCATCGGTCCGACGTGCGACACGTTGCCCATTGCGCTTTCCGGGTAGACCGGCACCCGGCCGTAGTTCGCCTTGATACCGAACACGCCGGTAAAACCGCAGGGAATGCGGATCGACCCGCCACCGTCGGAGCCGATGGCCAGAGGTCCCATGCCGGCAGCCAGGGCGGCCGATGCACCGCCGGACGACCCACCCGGCGTTTTGTCCAGATTCCACGGGTTGCGCGTGATGCCGGTAACGGCGCAATCGGTGATGCCCTTCCAGCCCAACTCCGGCGTCGTCGTCTTGCCGAACAGCACCGCGCCATGCTCGCGCAGCCGCTCGACACACGGCGCGTCCTCCTCCCAGGGACCGTCCGGGTCGGTGGTCAGCGAACCGCGCAGCGTCGGCCACCCCTTGGTGATCACCAGATCCTTGATCGACGTCGGCACGCCGTCGAGCCGGCCCATCGGCTCACCCCTGGTCCAGCGCGCCTCCGAAGCGCGGGCATCGCGCAATGCCGCCTCGTCATCGATCACGTTGAACGCGTTGATCGCTTCGTTCTTGTCATGCACGCGGTCGAGGACCGCCTGCGTCGCCTCGACCGGCGACAGTTCTTTCGATTTGTAAAGCGCCAACAACTCCGTCGCGCTCATGTAGATCAGATCGTCCGACATTGGGGGCCTTCCTCCTGGCGGTCGGTTCGGGCTTTCCGCGGCGTCAACCAATCAGCGCCGGAGGCGGCATCAGCCTTCGGCGGGATGCCAGTTCCGAACCTGGGCGCGCACCTTTTCACGCTGGGCTTCGGTCAGTTTGCCGCGCAGCTGGTCAAAATGCCACTCCGCCAGCCGCGGTTTCTGCACCGAGCCGAGCGCCGCCCAGAAGAAGGCTTTCTCGAAATCCGGCTCTACCCCCTCGCCCAGGATGTACATCCGCGACAAAAAGAGTTGCGAGTTGGCGTCCCCATTGTTGGCCGCGCTGCCGAAATGGTAGGCCGCCCGCTCCAGATCCTTGTCCACGCCGTCGCCGTGATAGAACACGAAGGCGATGTTGTAGCGTGCGGAATCGAGCCCGTCGGACGCCGCCTGCTCGAACAGCCGCGCCGCTTCGCGGCGGTCCTGCGGCACCCCCCGCCCGAAGTAGTAGTGATAGGCCAGATTGCGGACGGCCTTTGAGTTGCCCTGCGCAGAGGCCAGGCGCAGCCACTGCACGGCCTGCCCGTCGTCCCGCGGCACGCCGCGGCCCCGGGCATAAAGACCGGCCAGATTGCGCTGCGCCTTTGCATTGCCCTGGCGCGCGGCCAATTGATACCAGTGCGCCGCCGTTGACGGGTCCTGATCGACCGCCTTGCCTTCATCGTAATAGATACCGACGATCCGCTGCGCCTCGGCATGACCGCCGTCAGCCGCCATGCGGAACCATTCGAACGCGCCTTCGGCGTCGACCTGCACGCCATAACCGCCGTCGTACAGGCGGCCCATCCAGTACTGCGCGGCCATGTCGCCGCCTTCCGCGGCCTGCTTGAAATGGCGCAGCGCCGATTTGAAATTCCGCCGCTCGTACGCCTCGATGCCGGCGTTCAGGTCAGCCCGCGCGACATCTGCCGCCAGCACGCCAATGGCCAGCCAAACCGCCGCCAGTCCATGAATTATCAGCTTCAATCCAGGCCCCTCAGGTCGTTCCCGCGCACTCTAGGCGGCGCTATGCCTGCGGCGCAACCCGTCGCACGACGCTTGCCTTGCAACCTCTGCCGCGATATCGCTCGACAACGCCAAGCGTCAATGATTGCCCAGGACGGACCGGCATGATGCGCAAGTCCCTGTTCGCCAAACCCGCTGCCGTCGCAGCCGCGTTCGGCGTCCTGCTTCTCGCCGGCGGCTGCGACACCGGCCCGCTGCTGCGCGACAACTACTGGGGCAAATCCGTTCTGCAGCCGCACAAGGTCCTGGAACCGGCGCGCCGCGATGGCATGGGAAATCCCGTTCCCCAGGATTGAACAAACCGGCTAAGCTGCGTCGGGCTGAGGGTCGGGCCGGATGTACGGCCGGTCGCGACCGTGACGACGCTGTTCGGGAGGGAATCTGGCCATGACGGCACAAGAACTGCAAACGCTGGTGGGCCTGTTCCGCCGGGAGGAACCGCCGGTCAACCCGACGATCGAGGAAATGCGCGCGGGCATGGACCAGGTCGCCGCTTTCCTGCCGACGCCGGACACCGCGTCCGTCGCGGCCGTCGACGTCAATGGCGTTCCGGCCGAGTGGGTTTCCGCCGGCGCGGACGACGGGCCGTCGGTGCTTTACCTGCATGGCGGCGGTTATGTCATGGGCGGCCTGCATACCCATCGCAATCTCGCCTACAACATCGCCGCGGCAACCGGTGGCCGCAGCCTGCTGCTCGACTATCGCCTCGCGCCGGAACATCCCTTTCCCGCCGCCGTCGAGGACGCAGTGGCCGCCTACCAGTGGCTTCTGGCCGGCGGCACGCCCGCGTCATCCATCGTCATAGCCGGCGACTCGGCCGGCGGCGGCCTGACCGTCGCCACCCTGCTGAAGCTGCGCGACAGCGACATTGCTCTGCCGGCTGCCGCGGTCTGCATCTCGCCGTGGACGGATATGGAAGGGCTTGGCGACAGCATCACCGGCAAGGCCGACAAGGACCCGATCGTCCGCGCCGATAGTCTGAACCGGATCGCCGCGATGTATCTGAACGGCGCGGACGCGAGAAACCCCCTCGCCGCGCCGATCCATGCCGATCTGTCCGGCCTGCCGCCGCTGCTGATCCATGTCGGCAGCGACGAAATCCTGCTCGACGACGCCGCCCGTCTGGCGGAACGGGCCCGCGCCGCCGACGTCGACGTCAGCTACGAGGTCTGGCCGGACATGTTCCACGTCTGGCACCTGTTTGCACCGATGTTGTCGGAGGGTCGCGACGCCATCTCCGGCATCGGCGACTTTGTGAAAAAGCAGACCGCCGCCTGATTGCGCCGGCGGCGGTCGGGACTTGGCGACAGAGCCTCGGCCGGGTGCAGCATCTATTGAGATGCATACGCACCGCAGACCGAACAGGGAGGCCCGGAACGCCAAGTCCCACCGGCGCTGGCGCTGCCGACGCGGGCCGCTACGTGGCCCCGGCAGCGGCAGGCCGGGTCACAACAGCTTGCCCGGCAGCCAGACCGACATCAGTGGCAAGATGAAAACCAGGCCGATAACCGTGAGCTGGATCATCACGATCGGTACCACACCGCGATAGATGTCCGACATCGCCACCCCCGGTGGTGCCGCGCCTTTCAGGAAAAACAGGGCGAATCCGAACGGCGGCGTCAGGAATGAGGTCTGCAGGGTCAATGCGACCAGTGTCGCCATCCATACCTTGACCAGCGCCGCATCGCCGACATGGGCGGAAAAATCCAGCCCCGCCAGCACCGGAGCGAACAACGGCAGGGTGATGACCGTGATCTCGATCCAGTCGATGAAGAAGCCGAGAATGAAGATGATACCGATGATCAGGGCCAGCATGCCCCAGGGACCGATCGACAGGGACGTCAGCGCGTCCAGGATAACGTCATCGCCGCTGAAATAGTGGAAGGGGTAGGAGAACACACTGGCGGCCATGATGATGAAGAACACCATGGCAACCATCACCGCCGTGGTTTCGATCGTTTCCAGGAACAGCCGCCAGGTCAGCCGGCCATTCACCAGCATCAGCACCAGCGCGCCCGCCGCGCCAATGGCGCCGGACTGCGATGGCGTCGCCCAGGCGAAGATGATCGACCCCAGCACCAGAAACACCAGGCCGACCGGCATCACCATGCCGCGCAGCATCAGCAACACCCACGCCAGCGCCGATTGCGGCACCAGATCCTGGCCTTCAGGCGCCTGCACCGGCCGCAGGATGCCGTTGGCGACGTAGTAACAGAGATACCCGCCGACCAGCGCCGCACCGGGGATCAGCGTCGCCAGGAACATCTGGCCGACCGGCACGCGGAACTGGTTGGCGAGAAAGAACAGCATCACCGCCGGCGGCAGGATGATACCGATGGTGCCGGCCGCCGCGACCGACCCCGACGCCAGCGACGGCCGGTAACCCGCGCCCATCATCGTCGGCATGGCGATCAGCGCCAGCGTCACCACGGACGCGCCGATCAGCCCGGCGGCCGGCGCCAGGATCACGCCCAGTATCGTCACGGCGATGGTCAGACCGGCCGGCACCCGGCGCAGCAGCAACTGCAGACAGCGCAGCAGGTCGCCGGCGATACCGCTCTTTTCCAGCGCCACGCCCATGAACAGCAGCATGGCCACCGCCGGATAGATCAGCCCGCCGGCAACCGACCCCAGCATGCGCACCGGCAGGTTATAGAGCGCCGCCAGCGGCATCTCGCCGATCATCACGCCGATCAGCGAAAACAACACGCCGATGCCCGCCAGCAGAATTGCTACCGGCAGCCCGGAAAACAGCAGCAGCGCCAGCGAGCCCAGCATCAGGATCGGCAGCAAGTCGATAAACGCATAAAACACCGTTTCAGCCCTCCCGCGCCGGCCGTTCGGGGTCGGTCAGCCGGTGCCAGCCGCGCACCACGGCGCACAGGCTGGCGATCAGGACCATCGCCAGGCCGACCAGCAGCGAAGCGCGCAGCGCCCAGCGATAGGGTCCGCCCAGCGCCAGTGCCAGACGTTCGCCGTCGCGCCAACTGGTGATGACGAAATCGAGACCATAGGTCAGCGCGATCACGCTGACCGGCAGGACGAAGACGACGAGGCCGATGGTGTCGATGATCAATCGCCAGCGCAGGCTCATCCGCTCGCGCAGGATATCGACCCGGACATGGCCGTCGCGCACCGCGGCCAGGCCGATGATCAGCATCACCAGGAGGATCAAGGCCTCCCATTCGATGAACTGCAGGAATTCCGACGGTACCGTGGTCGGATCTTCCGCCAGCCTGCGGGCGACGATCTCGTAGACCCGCACCACCACCAGCAACGGCAGCAAAATCGCGGCCGCCGTCAGGCCGACGAAGGCAATCGCCCGCTCGGCCGCATCGCAGAGTTTCAACATATGGCCTCCCATGGCCGGCACGTCGTCGCCTGCCATGGCGAGGCGGCGTGACGGTGCCCGCGGTCTTACGCCGACGCCGTGACAGACCCGCAACACCAGGCGTGACAGATGCGTAAATCCCCGTATTCTTTGCGTTTCAAGCGGTCAAAGGACGTCCAGGCTGGGAGGCGCGCGGTGTCCGGCGAGAAATTCGGGATCCACCTGCTGGGCGGCCTGTCGGTCGCGTTGACTGACGGCGAACCATGTCCGATCGGCCATTCCAAGGCACGTGCCCTGCTGGCCATCCTTGCCGCCGGTCCCGGCCAACGCCATTCGCGCGACAAGCTCGCCGCCCTGCTGTGGCCGGACAGCGACGACCGTGCCGGCCGCGACAACCTGCGGCAGGCCCTGGCCCGTCTGCGTCGTCATCTCGGCCCCCGGGCCGGCGATGCCATCATGGCCGAGGCGAACGACCTTGCGTTGTCGCCGGCCCATGTATCGGTCGATGCGCAGCGTTTCGTCGACCTGTGCGAAAGCGGCCGCCCGGCCGACCTGACGGCGGCGATGTCGCTCTACCGCGGCGAATTTCTCGATGGCTTCGTGCTGCGCGAGGCGCCGTTCGAAGTCTGGCAACAGGCCGAACGCCGCCGCCTGCATGATCTCGCCGTTGCCGCCAGCCGCCGCCTCCTGCGATCGTATCTCGACGACGACAGTTTCGTCAGCGCGACCGACAGCGCACTGAAGCTGCTCCGGCTCGATGCCTATGACGAATTCGCCCATCGCAGCCTGATGCGGATCTACATGCGGCAGGGCCGCACCGGTGCCAGCCTGCAGCAGTATGCGCAGTGCCGTGAGACGCTGCGCCGCGGCCTCGACGTGGCGCCGGAACGGGAGACGACGGAACTCTATCGGCAGATCCTGCAGCATCGTGCGCGCCCGGTGCCGGACAACGACAGCCGTGTCGATGGCCGGACGGCGGAGAGCGGTGCTGCCGGCAGCATCGTCACAGCGGATGCGGCGACGACCACGCAGGCCCGAAACGGCAAACGCACCGATTATCCGCCATCGTCACAGCCCGACGCCACGCCGTCTGTCGGACGTATCTGGCAGGGATGGCAACGCCGGCTCGCGGCAGCGGCCATCGTCCCGGCCGTGGTGCTGCTGCCCGCGGCATTCTTGCTGCTCACCGGCAATACCGGCGCGCCGCCGGCGGTGGAACCGGTGCCGACCGCGACCACTGTCGCCTCTCCCGTCGACGCGAAGGTTCGGCAGGCCACCGCCCTGATGGCGGATCGTAATTGGCTCGACCGCAGCGGCATCGACCGCGCCCGCGCGATGCTCACGCCGGTGGTGGCCGAGGCGCCCAATCACGCCGACGCGCTGGCCGCGCTGGCCTTCACCTACTGGCTGGAGGCCCGCGCACGCTGGGGCGGCGGACCGTACGAACGGCAGCAGGCGCGTACCTTGGCCCAGTCCGCGGTGGCGCTTGGCCGCGCGCCGCTGGCACATCAGCTGCTGGCCAACCTGGAACTGTTTCCGCTCGAGGAGCGCGACCGCAACTATGACCGCGCGATCGCCATCGCCCGAACCGCGGTGCAGCTAGACCCGGCCAGTGCCGATGCGCTGGCCGACCTGGCCCAGGCCCTGCTCTACGCCGGCCAGCCGCAGGAGGCGCTGGTCTACATGACGCGTGCCCGCGGCATGGTGGCCGACCCGCCTGACTGGTACCTCTATGTCTCAGGCTTCAGCCATCTGCTGACCGGCGATGCGGACAAGGCGGTCGACGACTTCCGTCTGCTCTATGACGGTCACGCCGGCGTCCTGGTCAAACAGGTGCCGCTGGCCCTGGCGGCCAGCCTGGTCTACGCCAACCGCACCGCCGAGGCATCGGCTGTCCTGGGCACGTTGCGCGACCGCTACCCGAACATGACCCTGCAGGCCGTGCGCAGCTTCTATCGGGTGTTCCGGCGCGACAACGACATCCAGGTCATTCTGCAGGGCATCGCCAGTGCCGGCCTGCCGCCCGCCGACGAAACGCTGTAACGACGGCGGAGGCCAGCGGCCGCAGACGGCGGCATTGCCTCGTCAGCCGGGCGCAAACGTCTTCAGTGCATCCCAGTCGGGCCCGGCGCCGCCGTCGGGCCGGAACGGCTGCAGGCAGACATGCGTTGCGCCGGCGGCAAAATGTTCGTCGATGCGCGCCCGTACCGCCGCTTCGTCGCCCCAGGCGACCATGGCGTCGAGAAACCGGTCGCTGCCCTGGCCCGCCAGTTCATCCTCGCTGAACCCTTCGCGCAGCCAGCTGTTGCGGTAGTTCGGCAGCGGCATGTAGCGCGCCATCTGCTGCGCCGCGGCCGCCCGCGCCGCCGATGCATCGGTCGTCAGGCAGATCTTCTGTTCGACGCACAGCCACGCATCCGGCGGCAGAATCTCGCGCGCCATCGCCGTATGCCGCGGCGTCACGTTGTACGGTAGCGCACCCTTTGCCGCCGTACCGGCCAGTTCCAGCATCTTCGGTCCCAGTGCCGCCAGGACGATCGACCGGTCGTCGCGCCGGAAACCGCGTTCCAGCCCGGCATCGGCGATGTCCGCCAGATAGCTCCGCATCTTCGCCAGCGGACCGATGTAGTCGTGCTTGCGCCGCCCCTCGACCAGCGGCACGTGCGATACGCCCAGGCCCAGCACGAAACGGTCGCCATAAAGCCGGTTCAGGCCGTCGTGGCCGGCGGCGGCGGTCAGCGCGTCGCGGGCGTAGACATTGGCGATACCGCTGGCGACCTTGAGCCGGCTGGTCCGGCCGAGCAGGAAGGCCGCCAGCGACATCGCCTCGTACGCCAGCGATTCCGGATACCACAGGGTGTCGTAGCCCAGATCCTCGACGCCGGTGGCCAGCGCCGCGGCCTCATCCGCCGTCATGGCATTGGTGGAAAACCAGACACCGAGACTTTTGCTCTTCATTTGCGACCTCCATCGTGAAGTGCCGCCCCGCCGTGGCACCATGGCACAGGCGCCCGCTCTATGCAGCCATCAACACAGGCTGCAGGTCGAAATCGGGCGATTTGGCAAAAGAAAACCGGCGGGCCCTGGATGGAACCCGCCGGTGAGAGGGTCGGACCGCGGTTTGCCGCGGCCCGGTGTCGTGTTTCGTCGGTTACTGCGTGGTGAGATTCGCACTCACCGCGATGGCCGACTGGATGACGTTGTTGCTGCCGTTGTTCTGCTGCACCGTCATGATGCCGGCGGCCTGATTGAACGCCCCGCTGTTGATCGTGTTCACCAGGCCCGGGTCCTCGACCGGGGCATAGACCACGGTCGTGTTGCCGCTGACCGAGGCATTCAGCGACGCGCTCGACATCGCCGGGCCGAAGCCGGTCCCGCCGGTATCGACATCCGCCGCCACCGCCGTCGACGCACCCATGACGTTGTTGCTGCCGTTGTTCTGCTGCACCGTCATGATGCCCTGCGCGCCCTGGAACGACTCGCTGATCGTGTTCTTGCGGTCGGCGAAGGGATGGCCTTCCGCATAGTTCTCGATCACCTGGCCTTCGCCATCGGCGTAGTTGTAGACCGAGCCGGCTTCCTGATCGCCGTTGGCGCCCACGGGGCCGATGTTGGCGACCACGGCGTTGGCGCTGTTCATGGCGTTGTTGTTGCCATTGTTCTGCTGCACCGTGACGATGCCTCCGGCCGGGTTGAACGACCGGTCGATGTTGTTCAGGCGATTGGAGCCGGAACTGCGAGGCGCAATACTCTGCTCGGAGGCGTAGTTGCCACCGACGAAGCCGCCGGTGAAGGCTGAGGAACTATCGCCCGAACCAACATTGTCGATCTTGTCGGTGCTGTTGATCACCGCGGCCACCGCGTTGCTCGCGCCGATGGCGTTGTTGTCGCCATTGTTCTGCTGAACGTTGGCGATACCCTCGAACTGTTCGAACGAGAAGGTCACGCTGTTCTTCCGGTGCGGTGGCAGGATGGTGTCCGAGGTGATGGCACCGCCCTGATGGAAGCCGTCGTTGAGCTCCACCTGGCCCAGCGAGGTCGCGAACTGGAAGTCGACATCATCCTCGCCGTTCAGGTTGTCGGCACCGTTCGCTACGGTGTCGATATTGGCCTGCACGGCGTTGCCGATGCCCATGGCGTTGTTGCTGCCATTGTTCTGCTGAACATTGGCGATGCCTTTGGCGCTGTCGAACGAGCTGTCGATATGGTTGTGGCGCAGGCCCTTCGGCTCGATCTGGCCGAGGAAGTTGCCGGTGTCGATGTCGTAGGACTCGCCGTCGACCACCACGTTGTCGACCAACACGCCCTGCTCGACGTCGTTCTGCAACTGCGGTGCGGTCAGGCCGGCGTTGTAGTTCACCGCCGTCGCTGCGCCGAGCACATTGTGATCGCCATTGTTCTGCTGCACCGTGGCGATGCCGCTGAAGCCATCGAACGAGTCGTTGTAGATGGCATTGTTGCGCGAATGGGTCGCGCTCCAGTCGTCCACGAAATCGACGACCGACGCCCCTTCGCCATCGACAAAGCCGTTGACGATGACGCTCTGATAGACGTCGTCCTCGCTGACCGGGCCGGGCAGGGTCTGGCCGCCGACGTTGCCGGCGACCGCCGTTGCCGCCGACATGGCGTTGGCGTTGCCGTTGTTCTGCTGCACCGTGACGATGCCCGAGGCGCCGTCGAACGACGGGTCGATCATGTTCGACCGCACCGACGGTGCCTCTTCGTTCGTGCTGGTCAGGGAATCCGAAGGCCCGCCGTCATCGTCGCCAAAATTGCCGACCGAGGCGCCCTGGATGTAGATCTCCTGATCGACGTCGCCGTAGCCGCCGTTGGCGCCGTAGACCGAGGTCGCCGCGCCGATGGCGTTGTGATCGCCGTTATTCTGCTGCACCGTGAACACGCCGGCCGCACCGTCGCGGAAGCTGTCCATGATGTTGTTCTCGCGCGTGCCGCCGTACTGGTCGGTCGAGTTGTATTCGGTTTCCGAGATCACGGTCGCGAAAGTGCCGACATCGCCGATCGAGTTCTGGTCGGCCTGAATCGCCTCGGCCGAACCGATCTCGTTCTGGTCGCCATTGTTCTGCTGCACCGTGAACACGCCCTGCGCGCCCAGGAAGCTGTTGGTGACGTCGTTGGTGCGGGTGCCGTCAAGCTGCACGGCGTAGTTTTCATACACCGAAGATCCGACGAACGCGCCACTGGCGGCCGGCGTGGTCTGGTTGATCGACGTCTGCACCGCGGCGGCAGCATTGATCGAGTTGGCGCTACCCTCGTTCTGCTGAACGTGACCGATGCCTTGCGTGCCGTTGAAGCTGTCGACGATCTCGTTCGGGCGGACCTGACCCGGGTCCAGCGTCGGATCCCCGGAGGAACCGTTGTTATAGACGCTGCCGGCGTTGATCTGCTCACCGACCGACGGCACACCGCCGCCATTCTCGCCGTCGATATCGACATAATTGATCGACGCCCAGGCACCGTTGCCTTCCATGGCATCCTGCGCCTGCACGACGCTCGGCGACGCCATCGTCATGGCCATCGCCATCGCCGACGCGCCGGTCAGTAAGATCCGCTTGTTCATGTCCGCCTCTCCTTGTTCTCCCGATCCACACCGCTCGACTTACGTCCGGATCCACGTCCCACGTCGCGCGTGGCGTACCACCCGAGATACAGTTCGGGTTTACGCACAGGTCTAAAAGCAAGTGCCGTGCCAGTTTTAGGCATCGCCGAAATCGCTAGATTTCTGCGGAATCGGGAGCCGCCCATCAGGTGCCGGACGTTGATCGACGCCTCCGGCGCAAAGCGCGCTTTACACCGCGTGCCGCGCCCGCTTTACACAATGCTGCGCACGTAAACAGCTCTATTTGGGTGCCGCCGGCCGGCGAATGGCGGACGAACCGGCGCACGCGCCGCACGGCCTCTCGCCGTTCCGCCCGACCGGCACCAGGAACGCCGGCCACATGGAAAACCGGCGGGCCCCGGGTGGGACCCGCCGGTGAATGGGTGGAGCCGCGGGGTGATGCGGCCCGGTATCCGTTCGGTCGATTACCGCGGCGTCGTCAGGTTCGCGCTCATCGCGATGGCCGACTGCATAACGTTGTTGCCGCCGTTGTTCTGCTGCACCGTCATCACGCCGACCGCGCCGTTGAACGCGCCCGAATTGACCGTGTTGATCAGCCCCGGTTGCTCGGCCGGCGCGAAGGTCACGGTCTCGTTGCCGCTCACTTCCGCGTTCAGCGACGCCGTCGACATGGCCGGGCCGAAGCCGGTGCCGCCGGTGTCGACATCCGCCGCCACCGCCGTCGTCGCACCCATGACGTTGTTGTCGCCGTTGTTCTGCTGCACCGTCATGATGCCCTGCGCGCCCTGGAACGAAGCGCCGATGCTGTTCTTGCGGTCGGCGAACCGGTGACCTTCGGCAAAGTTGCCTTCCACGATGCCTTCGCCGTCGGCGTCGTTGTCGACACCGCCGGCGGCAAGGTCGCCGCCGTCCCCCACCGGGCCGACATTGGCGATCACCGCCGTGGCGCTGGCCATCACGTTGTTGTTGCCGTTGTTCTGCTGCACCGCGGCGATGCCCTTGGCGCCGTTGAACGACGGGTTGATCGTGTTCCGCCGGTTGGCGCCGGAAAAGAACTCCTCCGGGCGCTCGGTGCTCTCATTGCCGAGCACCTGACCCCGCGTTGACGCAACCGACACCTCGCCGGTTTCGTCGAATTTGTCGCTGCTGTCGATCGACGCGACGACGCCGACCGCAGCATTTATCGAGTTACCGTCGCCATTATTCTGCTGCACGTTGGCGATGCCCTGGTAGCCGTCGAACGCGTTGGTCAGCCGGTTGTCGCGGTGCACCGGCTCGATGGTGTCGGTGGTCACCGGCCCGCCGAGATGGACCATGTCGCCTTCTTCCACGTCGCCGCCGGCGAAGACTCCCTGGATGCCGATGGTGTCGCTGCCGTTCAGCGACGAGGCCGCATTGCCGATGTTCACGTGAACGCCGGTGCCGGCGCCGATGATGTTCAGGTTGCCATTGTTCTGCTGCACTGACGATATGCCGGCGGCGCCGTTGTTGAACGACCCGTCGACCTGGTTGCTGCGGCCGCCCTGAACGGTCAGGCCGAACAGGTTGGTGGTGTCGTCATCGATCGCGCTGGCGCCAGAGACGTCGCCGCCGCTGCCAATAACCTGTTCCGGCACATCGTTCTGAACCTGGGTTTGCGCCAGGTCCTTGTTGTAGTTCACCGCCGTGCCGGCGCCGATGGCATTGGCGTCGCCGTTGTTCTGCTGCACCGTGGCGATGCCCTGGTAGCCGTCGAACGAGCCACCCTCGATGCTGTTGTCGCGTGAATGCGCCGAGAAAATGTCGGTCACGACATCGACGGTGAACGACTCTCCAAGGCCGCCGCTGACTTCGTTTTCGATGCCAACACGCTGGGTGACGTCGTCCTGGCCGTCCACGTCCTGGCCGCCGACGTTGCCGGCCACCGCCGTCCCCGCTGCCATGGCATTGGCGTTACCGTTGTTCTGCTGCACCGTGGCGATGCCCGATGCGCCGTCGAATGACGGGTCGATCGTGTTGGCCCGGACGTTCGGCGCGACATCGTTGCTGCTGATCATCGGCCCATCGATGCCCGCGTTGCTAACCACATCGCCGCCGCCCAAGACCTCCTGTGCCACATCGCCCTGGCCGCCGTTGGCGCCATAGACAGCGGTACCGGCGCTGATGGCGTTGTGGTCGCCATTGTTCTGCTGCACCGTGAACACGCCGGACGCGCCGTTGCGGAAGCTGTCGGTGATGTCGTTCGACCGCACACCGCCGTGCTGCTCCGTCGCGTTGTTCACGACCTGCGAAACCACCTCCGTCGTCGTGCTGACGTCGCCGACCGAGTTCTGGTTCGCCTGTATGGCCTCCGCCGAACCGATCTCGTTCTGGTCGCCATTGTTCTGCTGCACCGTGAACACGCCGTCGGAATCGACGAAGCTGTTGGTGATATCGTTGGTCCGGGTGCCGTCGAGCTGTAGCGCGTAATTGTCCTCAACCCTCGAACTCACGATGGCGCCGCTGGCGGCCGGCGTGGTCTGGTTGATCGACGCCTGCACCGCGCCGGCGGCGTTGATCGAGTTGGCGCTGCCTTCGTTCTGCTGCACATGGGCGATGCCCTGCGTGCCGTTGAAGCTGTCGGTGATCTCGTTCGGCCGCACCTGGCCGGGATCGAGCGTTGGCGCGAGTTCGGTGCCGTTGTTCTCAACGGTGCCGCCCGATGGGCCGTTGACCTCGGCCCAGGCGCCGTAGATGGCTTCCGGCTCCGGCTCAGGATCCACGATCTGCGCCTTCGACGGCGCCGCCATGGCAACCGACAGGGCAACCGCCGAAACACCGGCCAACAGAATCCGCTTGTTCATGACACCCAACTCCCTGATCCGCACAGGTCACCACCCGCCATCCGCGGCCCGCCACACGGCGAGGCTGAATTACACGTGAACCTGCACCTGACGAAGCAAGCCCCGTGCCAGTTGACCGCCTTCAGGCGCCGGCGCATTCGCCGCACAATTCTGCGGTTTCGGCGGCCTATGCCGATGACCTGCGATGCCGGTGACACACCGGCTTTACACCCGCTGCCGCCACTGCTTTACACCCGGCCCGGGCGGACACGCCGGCCGACGCAACGGCCGCGTCAGCACAAAAAACCGGCGGGCCCTGGATGGGACCCGCCGGTCTGAGGATCGGACCGCGAGGTGCCGCGGCCCGGTATCCGTTCCGTCGATTACCGCGGCGTCGTCAGGTTCGCGCTCATCGCGATGGCCGACTGCATGACGTTGTTGCCGCCGTTGTTCTGCTGCACCGTCATCACACCGACCGCGCCGTTGAACGCGCCCGAATTGACCGTGTTGATCAGCCCCGGTTGCTCGGCCGGCGCGAAGGTGACGGTCTCGTTGCCGCTCACTTGCGCCTCCAGCGATGCCGTCGAGACCGCCGGGCCGAAGCCCGTGCCGCCGGTGTCGACATCCGCCGCCACCGCCGTCGTCGCACCGATGGCGTTGTTGTCGCCATTGTTCTGCTGCACGGTCATGATGCCCTGCGCGCCCTGGAACGATTCGCTGATGCTGTTCTTGCGGTCGGCGAAGGGATGCCCGATCGCGAGATTGTCCACCGTCGCGCCCCCGCCGATCGCTGCGTTGCGGACACCGCCGGCGGCAAGATCGCCGCCGTCGCCCACCGGGCCGACATTGGCCACCACCGCCGTGGCGCTGGCGATCACGTTGTTGTTGCCGTTGTTCTGCTGCACCGTGGCGATGCCCTTGGCGCCGTTGAACGACGGATTGATCACGTTCCGCCGGTTGGCGCCGGAGAAAAACTCCCCCGGAATCTCGGTGCTCTCGTTGCCGACCACGGAATTGCTGTCCGAAAGCGCCATCGACTCCTCGTCGATGTCGTCGAACTTGTCGCTGCTGTCGATCGACGCGACGACGCCGACCGCCGCGCTCATCACGTTGGCGTCGCCGTTGTTCTGCTGCACGTTGGCGATGCCCTGGTAGCCGTCGAACGCGTTGGTCAGCCGGTTGTCGCGGTGCACCGGTTCGATGGTATCGGTGGTCACCGGCCCGCCGAGATGGATCGCGTCGCCATCTTCCGCGCTGCCGCCGGCGACGACCACCTGGAGGCCGACGGTGTCGTCGCCGTTCAGCGACGAGGCCGTATTGCCGAGGTTCACGTGCACGCCCGTGCCGACGCCGATGAGGTTCAGGTTGCCGTTGTTCTGCTGCACCGACGATATGCCGGCGGCGCCGTTGTTGAACGAGCTGTCGACCTGGTTGCTGCGGCCGCCCTGAACGGTCAGGCCGAACAGGTTGGTGGTGTCGTCATCGACCGCGCGAGCGTTCCGGATGTTGCCGCCGACGGCAACGAACTGTCCCGGCACATCGTTCTGAACCTGGGTCTGCGCCAGATCCTTGTTGTAGTTCACCGCGGTGGCGGCACTGATGGCGTTCTGGTCGCCGTTGTTCTGCTGCACCGTGGCGATGCCCTGGTAGCCGTCGAACGACCCGCCCTCGATGCTGTTGTCGCGTGAATGCGCCGAGAAAATGTCGGTCACGACGTCGACGACGGCCGGTCCCTCGCCATCCATGACGACTTCGCCTTCCGCTTCGACGGACTGGAACACGTTATCGTCGCTGCCCGGGCCGGGCAGGTTCTGGCCGCCGATGTTGCCGGCCACGCCGGTGCCGGCGCCGATGGCGTTGGCATTGCCGTTGTTCTGCTGCACCGTGACGATGCCCGATGCGCTATCGAACGACGGATCGATGGTGTTGGTCCGGACGTTGGGCGCGACGGTGTTCACGCTGGTCATCGGCCCATCGAGGCCTTCGTTGCTGCTCGCGCTGCCTTGGACCGAGACCCCCTGCTCCACGTCGCCCTGGCCGCCAGTGGCGCCATAGACCGCGGTCGCCGAACCCATGGCGTTGTGGTCGCCATTGTTCTGCTGCACCGTGAACACGCCGGACGACCCGTTGCGGAAGCTGTCGGTGATGTCGTTCGACCGCACGCCGCCGCGCTGGTCCGTCGCATTGTTGAAAGCGGCCGTGCGCACCTCCGCCGTCGTGCTGGCGTCGCCAAGCGAATTCTGGTTCGCCTGGATCGCCTCGGCCGAACCGATCTCGTTCTGGTCGCCGTTGTTCTGCTGCACCGTGAACACGCCCTGGCTGTCCACGAAGCTGTTGGTGATGTCGTTGGTCCGGGTGCCGTCGAGCTGCACCGCGTAATTTTCCTCAACCCTCGAATTCACGAAGGCGCCGCTCATCGCCGGTGTGGTCTGGTTGATCGACACCTGTACGGCGCCCGCGGCGTTGATCGAGTTGGCGCTGCCTTCGTTCTGCTGCACATGGGCGATGCCCTGCGTGCCGTTGAAGCTGTCGGTAATCTCGTTCGGCCGCACCTGGCCGGGATCGAGCGTCGGCGCGAGCTCGGTGCCGTTGTTCTCAACGGTGCCGCCCGATGGGCCGTTGACCTCGGCCCAGGCGCCGTAGATCGGTTCCGGCTCTGGCACCGGCTCCACGATCTGCGCCTTCGACGGCGCCGCCACGGCAAACGACAGGGCAACCGCCGAAACGCCGGCCAACAGAATCCGCTTGTTCATCACACCCAACTCCCTGGTCCGCACAGATCGCCACCCGCAATCCGCGGCCCGCCACACGGCGAGGCTGAATTGCACGTGAATCTGCACCTGTCGAAGCAAGCCCCGTGCCAGTTAACCTGCTTCAGGCGCCAGCGCTTTCGCCCCACAATTCTGCGGTTTCGGCGGCCTATGCCGACGGCCCGCGATGCCAGTGACACACCGGCTTTACACTCGCCGCCGCCGCTGCTTTACACACGGCCCGGGCTGACACACCGACACAAAGAAAACCGGCGGGCCCTGGATGGGACCCGCCGGTGAGAGGGCCGGACCGCGGTTTGCCGCGGCCCGGTGTCGTGTTTCGTCGGTTACTGCGTGGTGAGGTTCGCACTCACGGCAATGGCCGACTGGATGACGTTGTTGCTGCCATTGTTCTGCTGCACCGTCATGATGCCGGCCGCCTGGTTGAACGCACCGCTGTTGATGGTGTTCACCAGACCCGGATCCTCGACCGGGGCGTAGACAATGGTCGTGTTGCCGCTGACCGAGGCATTCAGCGACGCGCTCGACATCGCCGGGCCGAAGCCGGTGCCGCCGGTGTCGACATCCGCCGCCACCGCCGTCGACGCACCCATGACGTTGTTGTCGCCGTTGTTCTGCTGCACCGTCATGATGCCCTGCGCACCCTGGAACGACTCGCTGATCGTGTTCTTGCGGTCGGCGAACCAGTGGCCTTCGGCATCGTTCTCGACCACTTGGCCTTCGCCGTCGGCGTAGTTGTAGACCGAGCCGGCTTCCTGGTCGCCGTTGTTGCCGACCGGGCCGATGTTGGCAACCACCGCATTGGCGCTGTTCATGGCGTTGTTATTGCCATTGTTCTGCTGCACCGTGATGATGCCTTCCGCCGGGTTGAACGACCGATCGATGTTGTTCAGGCGGTTGGAGCCGGAACTGCGGCTGAACTCCGCCTGTTCGGTGGCGTAGTTGCCACCGACGAAGCCGCCTGTGTAGGCCGAGGAGCCCCGGCTGTCACCGACATTGTCGATCTTGTCGGTGCTGTTGATCACCGCGGCCACCGCGTTGGTCGCGCCGATGGCATTGTTGTCGCCATTGTTCTGCTGAACGTTGGCGATGCCCTCGAACCGTTCGAACGAGAAGGTCACGCTGTTCTTCCGGTGCGCCGGCAGGATGGTGTCCGACGTGATGGCCCCGCCCTGATGAAGGGCCCAGTTGGACTCTACCTCGCCCAGCGACGTCGCGAGCTGGGTCTCGACATCGTCCTCGCCGTTCAGGTTGTCGGCGCCGTTCGCCACGGTGTCGATGTTGGCCTGCACCGCGTTGCCGATGCCCATGGCATTCAGGTTGCCGTTGTTCTGCTGAACGTTGGCGATGCCCGAGGCGCTGTCGAACGAGCTGTCGATATGGTTGTGGCGCAGGCCCTTCGGCTCGATGAAGCCGAAGAAATTGCCGGTGTCGATATCGAAGGCCTCGCCATCCGTCACGATATTGTCGACCACTACCGCCTGATCGACATCGTTCTGCAACTGCGGTGCGGTCAGGCCGGCGTTGTAGTTCACCGCAGTGGCCGCGCCGAGCACATTGTGATCGCCATTGTTCTGCTGCACCGTGGCGATGCCGCTGAAGCCATCGAACGAGTCGGTGTAAATGGCGTTGTTACGCGAGTGCTCGACCTCCCAGTCGGCCACGTAATCAGTGACCGGCGACCCTTCGCCATCGACATAGCCGTTGACGATGACGTCCTGCTCGACGTCGTCATTGCCATCCACAGCCTGGCCGCCGACGTTGCCGGCCACCGCCGTCGCCGCCGACATGGCGTTGGCGTTGCCGTTGTTCTGCTGAACCGTGACGATGCCCGAGGCGCCGTCGAACGACGGGTCGATCATGTTCGACCGCACCGACGGTGCCTCTTCGTTGGAGCTGCTTAGGGAAACATCGTCGGGTCCGCCCTCTTCGTCGCCGAAATTGCCGACCGAGGCACCCTGGATCAGGATCTCCTGATCGACATCGCCATAGCCGCCGTTGGCGCCGTAGACCGAGGTCGCCGCACCGATGGCGTTGGCGTCGCCATTGTTCTGCTGCACCGTGAACACGCCGGCCGCACCGTCGCGGAAGCTGTCCATGATGTTGTTCTCACGCGTACCGCCGTACTGGTCGGTCCCGTTGTAATAGGTTTCCGAGACGACGGTCGCGAAGGTGCCGACATCGCCGATCGAGTTCTGGTCGGCCTGAACGGCCTCGGCCGAACCGATCTCGTTCTGGTCGCCGTTGTTCTGCTGCACCGTGAACACGCCCTGCGCGCCCAGGAAGCTGTTGGTGACATCGTTGGTGCGGGTGCCGTCAAGCTGCACAGAGAAGTTGTCATACACTGAAGACCCGACGAACGCACCGCTGGCGGCCGGCGTGGTCTGGTTGATCGCTGCCTGCACCGCGGCGGCAGCGTTGATCGAGTTGGCGCTGCCTTCATTCTGCTGAATATGGCCGATGCCCTGGGTGCCGTTGAAGCTGTCGACGATCTCGTTCGGGCGCACCTGACCCGGGTCCAGCGTCGGATCCTGCCAGGTACCGTTGTCGTAGACGCTGCCGGCGTTGATCTGCTCGCCCACCGACGGCACACCGCCGCCATTCTCGCCGTCGATATCGACATAGTTGATCGTCGCCCAGGCGCCGTTGACGTCCTCGACACTCTGCGCCTGCACGACGCTCGGCGCCGCCATCGTCATGGCCATCGCCATCGCCGACGCGCCGGTCAGCAAAATACGCTTGTTCATGATCCCCGCTCCGTCTTCTTTTCGATCCACACCGCACAAGGCACGCCACCCGGCACACCGTCAGGGTTTACGCACTTGAGGTGCACAGCAAGTGCCGTGCCAGTTTCAGATGTTGGCAAAATGGCGGATTTCCACCGCGTTGGGTGCCGTCCGTCAAGCGCCGGTTGCTCACGGGTATCGCCGGCGCAACGCGCGCTTTACACATGCTGCAGCGCCCGCTTTACACAACTGTACACACGTAAACCGCCGCATCCGCGCGTGTCGGGCCGGCAAGCGGCCGAAGGACCGGGGAACGGCGCGCCGTATCGATGCCGCCGGCAAACCGCCGCCTGGCGAGGTCATGATGCGGCGCCAAAAAGAGAACCGGCGAGCCCTGATGGGACCCGCCGGCGAGAGGATTGGACCGCGGTTTGCCGCGGCCCGATATCCCGCTTGGCCTATTACCGCGGCGTGGTGAGGTTCGCGCTCACCGCGATGGCCGACTGCATGACGTTGTTGCTGCCGTTGTTCTGCTGCACCGTCATGATGCCGGCAGCCTGGTTGAACGCCCCGCTGTTGATGGTGTTCACCAGACCCGGCTCCTCGACCGGGGCGTAGACGATGGTGGTGTTGCCGCTGACCGAGGCTTGCAGCGATGCCGTCGACATCGCCGGGCCGAAGCCCGTGCCGCCGGTGTCGACATCCGCCGCCACCGCCGTCGCCGCACCCATGACGTTGTTGCTGCCGTTGTTCTGCTGCACGGTCATCAGACCCTGCGCACCCTGGAACGACTCGCTGATGTTGTTCTTGCGGTCGGCAAAGCGGTGGCCTTCCGCCGTGTTCTGGGTCACCAGACCTTCGCCGTCGGCGTAGTTCAGCACCGACCCGGCCGTCGGGTCGCCGCGGTCGCCGGTCGGGCCGACGTTGGCGACCACCGCGTTGGCGCTGTTCATGGCGTTGTTGCTGCCGTTGTTCTGCTGCACCGTGATCACGCCCATCGCCGGATTGAACGACCGGTCGATGTTGTTCAGGCGGTTGGAACCGGAACTGCGCGGCGCGGGCGTCACGCTCTCCGAGGCGACGTTGCCGCCGACCAGGCCGAAGGTGCGGGCCGACGGCGCGCCGTCGTCCTGAGGATCGTCGCCGACGACATTGTCGATCGTATCGGTACTGTCGATCACCGCGGCCACCGCGTTGGCCGCAGCCATGGCGTTGTTGTCGCCATTGTTCTGCTGCACCGTGGCAACACCCTCGAACCACTCGAACGAGAAGGTCACGCTGTTCTTCCGGTGCGGCGGCAGGATGGTGTCAGAGGTGATGGCGCCGCCCTGATGATAGGCCTGATTCTGCTCGACAATGCCATCCGCGGCCGACCGCTGATTGTGGACATCATCCTCGCCGTTCAGGTTGTCGTCGCCGTTCGCCACCGTGTCGACATTCGCCTGAACCGCGTTGGCGATACCCATGGCATTCAGGTTGCCGTTGTTCTGCTGAACATTGGCGATGCCCTTGGCGCTGTCGAACGAGCTGTCGATATGATTGTGGCGCAGGCCCTTCGGCTCGATCAGGCCCAGGAAGTTGCCGGTGTCGATGTCGTAGGCCTCGCCGAAGAGCACCGTGTTACCAACCCGCGCGGCCTGGTCCGTGTCGTTCTGCACCTGCGGCGCGGTCTGGCCGAGGTTGTAGTTCACCGCCGTGCCCGCGCTGAGCACGTTCTGGTCGCCATTGTTCTGTTGCACCGTGGCGATGCCGCTGAAGCCATCGAACGAGTCGTCGAAAATGGCATTGTTGCGCGAATGGCTCGCCGTCCAGTCGGCCACGTAATCGACGACCGTATGCCCGCCGCCGTCGACCAGACCGTCGACGATGACTCTTTGGAAGACCTCGTCCTCGCTAACCGGCCCGGGCAGGCTCTGGCCGCCGACGTTGCCGGCCACCGCCGTCGCCGCCGACATGGCGTTGGCGTTGCCGTTGTTCTGCTGCACCGTGGCGATGCCTGACGCGCCGTTGAACGACGGGTCGATCAGGTTCGACCGCACGGACGCCGCCGTCGCGTTCGAACTGGTCAGGGAGTCGACGCCGGGGCCGCCCTCGCCGTCGCCATAATTGCCGAACGCCGTACCCTCGAGGTCCACGAATTGGTCGACATGGCCATAGCCGCCGTTGGCGCCGTAGACCGAGGTCGCCGAACCGATGGCGTTGTGGTCGCCATTGTTCTGCTGCACCGTAACCACGCCGGCGGTGCCGTTGTTGAAGCTGTTCAGGATCTGGTTTTCGCGCGTCCCGCCGGTCTGGTCGGTCTGGTTGAAGAGAGTTTTCGAGACCACCGTGGCAAAGGCGCCGACATCGCCGAGCGAGTTCTGATCGGCTTGAATGGCGTCGGCCGCGCCGATCTCGTTCTGGTCGCCGTTGTTCTGCTGCACCGTGAACACGCCCTGGCTGTCCACGAAGCTGTTCTCGATGTCGTTGGTGCGGGTGCCGTCGGTCTGCAGCGCATAATTCTCTTCCACTGTCGACGCGACCGACGTGCCGCTTTCCGCCGGCGTGGCCTGGTTGATCGATGCCTGCACCGCCGCGGCAGCGTTGATCGAGTTGGCGCTGCCTTCGTTCTGCTGCACATGGGCGATGCCCTGCGTGCCGTTGAAGCTGTCGACGATCTCGTTCGGGCGGACCTGGCCCGGATCCAGCGTCGGCGCATTCGACGAACCGTTGTTCTGAACAGTACCGCCCGATTTGCCGTTGATCTCGGCCCAGGCGCCATTGTCTTCCTGCGCTTGAACGACGCTCGGCGCCGCCATCGTCATGGCCATCGCCATCGCCGACACACCGGCCAGCAAGATCCGCTTACTCATATTCCCTGCTCCGTCTTCTTCTCGATACGCATCGCGCGATCCACGCCGCACGCGGCACGCCACCCGGAACACAAGTCAGGGTTCGCGCACGTGAGGTGCGCAGCAAGTGCTGTGCCAGTTTCGGGTGTTAGCAAAACGTGGGTTTTCCGCGGCGACAGGCGCCACCCATCGGTCGCCGGGCGTTCACGGGTCACGCCGGCGCAACGCCCGCTTTACACAACTGTACACACGTGAACCGCCGCATCCCGGCATGTCGGGCCGGCAAGCGGCCGAAGGACCGGGGAACGGCGCGCCGTATCGATGCAGCCGTCAGGTTGCTGCAGGACGACGCCATGGCGCGGCGCCACAAAGAGAACCGGCGGGCCCTGGATGGAACCCGCCGGTGAGAGGGTCGGACCGCGGTTTGCCGCGGCCCGGTGTCGTGTTTCGTCGGTTACTGCGTGGTGAGGTTCGCACTCACGGCAATGGCCGACTGGATGACGTTGTTGCTGCCGTTGTTCTGCTGCACCGTCATGATGCCGGCCGCCTGGTTGAACGCCCCGCTGTTGATGGTGTTCACCAGGCCCGGATCCTCGACCGGGGCGTAGACGATGGTGGTGTTGCCGCTCACCGACGCGTTCAGCGACGCGGCCGACATCGCCGGGCCGAAGCCCGTGCCGCCGGTGTCGACATCCGCCGCGACGGCCGTCGACGCACCCATGACGTTGTTGCTGCCGTTGTTCTGCTGCACCGTCATGATGCCCTGCGCGCCCTGGAAGGATTCGCTGATCGTGTTCTTGCGGTCGGCGAAGGGATGGCCTTCGGCAAAGTTGTTTTCGACGATGCCTTCGCCGTCGGCGTAGTTTTCGACCGCGCCGGCTTCCTGATCGCCATTGGCGCCCACCGGGCCGATGTTGGCGACCACCGCATTGGCGCTGTTTATGGCGTTGTTGCTGCCATTGTTCTGCTGCACCGTGACGATGCCTTCGGCCGGATTGAACGACCGGTCGATATTGTTCAACCGGTTGGAACCGGAACTGCGCGGGGCCTGCCCCTGTTCGGTGGCGTAGTTGCCGTTCACGAAGCCGCCGGTGAAGGCCGAGGAGGTCTCGTCACCGACATTGTCGATCTTGTCGGTGCTGTCGATCACCGCGGCCACCGTGTTGCTCGCGCCGATGGCGTTGTTGTCGCCATTGTTCTGCTGAACGTTGGCGATGCCTTCGAACCGTTCGAACGAGAAGGTCACGCTGTTCTTCCGGTGCGGCGGCAAGATGGTGTCCGACGTGATGGCGCCACCCTGATGATAGGACTCGTTGTTGCCCACATTGCCCACCGAGATCGCGGCCTGGAATTCGACGTCGTCTTCGCCGTTCAGATTGTCGACGCCGTCCGCCACGGTGTCGATATTGGCCTGCACCGCGTTGGCGATGCCCATGGCATTCAGGCTGCCGTTGTTCTGCTGAACGTTGGCGATGCCCTTGGCGCTGTCGAACGAGCTGTCGATATGGTTGTGGCGCAGGCCCTTCGGCTCGATCAGGCCGAGGAAGTTGCCGGTGTCGATGTCGAAGCCCTCGCCGTCGATCACCACGTTGTCGACCTGCGCTGCCTGCCCGACGTCGGTCTGCATCTGCGGCTGGGTCAGGCCGGCGTTGTAGTTCACCGCCGTGCCGGCGCCGAGCACATTGTGATCGCCGTTGTTCTGCTGCACCGTGGCGATGCCGCCGAAGCCGTCGAACGAGTCGTTGTAGATGGCATTGTTGCGTGAGTGCGTGGCGCTCCAGTCGTCCACGAAATCGACAACCGCTCCCGCTCCGCCGTCGACAAGGCCTTTGACGACCACGTCCTGCAAGACGTCGTCCTGGCCATCCACGTCCTGGCCGCCGACATTACCCGCGACCGCCGTTGCCGCCGACATGGCGTTGGCGTTGCCGTTGTTCTGCTGCACCGTGACGATGCCCGAGGCGCCGTCGAACGACGGGTCGATCATGTTCGACCGCACCGACGGTGCATCTTCGTTTGAACTGATCATCGCGTCGACATCAGTGCCCTCGTTGTCGACCGAGGCGCCCTCGATGAAGATCTCCTGATCGACGTCGCCATGGCCGCCATTGGCGCCATAGACGGAGGTCGCCGCGCCGATGGCGTTGTGGTCGCCGTTGTTCTGCTGCACCGTGAACACGCCGGCCGCACCGTCGCGGAAGCTGTCCATGATGTCGTTCTGGCGCGTGCCGCCGGTCTGGTCGGTCCCGTTCTCGTAGGTGTTCGAGAGCACGGTGGCGAAGGTGCCGACATCGCCGGTCGAGTTCTGATCGGCCTGAATGGCCTCGGCCGAGCCGATCTCGTTCTGATCGCCGTTGTTCTGCTGCACCGTGAACACGCCCTGCGCGCCCAGGAAGCTGTTGGTGACATCGTTGGTGCGGGTGCCGTCGGTCTGTAGCGCGAAGTTGTCATACACCGTCGACCCGACGAACGCGCCGCTGGAGGCCGGCGTCACCTGATTGATCGACGCCTGCACCGCCGCCGCGGCATTGATCGAGTTGGCGCTACCTTCGTTCTGCTGAACGTGACCGATGCCCTGGGCGCCGTTGAAGCTGTCGACGATCTCGTTCGGGCGGACCTGGCCCGGATCCAGCGTCGGCGCCTGCGCCGAACCGTTACCGTACACGGTGCCCGGCATCTCGCCGCCGCCACCGCCGTTGCCGCCGCCATTCTCGCCGTAGTTGATCGAGGCCCAGGCGCCGTTGCCTTCCATGGCATCCTGCGCCTGCACGACGCCTGGCGCCGCCATCGTCATGGCCATCGCCATCGCCGACGCGCCGGCCAGCAAGATCCGCTTGTTCATGACTCACTCCGTCTTCTTTTCGATCCACACCGCGCGATCCACGCCGCACGCGGCGCGCCACCCGGGACCCAGTCAGGGTTTACGCACGTGAGGTGCGCAGCAAGTGCCGTGCCAGTTTCGGACGTCGGCAAAAACGTCGGTTTTCCATGGCTTCAGGCGCTATTCGTCGGGCGCCGGGCGTTCACGCGCCTCTCCGGCGCAACGCGCGCTTTACACATGCTGCAGCGCCCGCTTTACACAACTGTACACACGTAAACTGCCGCATCCGCGCGTGCCGGGCCGGCAAGCGGCCGAAGGACCGGGGAACGGCGCGCCGCATCGAAGCAGCCGGCAAACCGCCCCGGACGACGCCATGGCGCGGCGCCGCAAAGAGAACCGGCGGGCCCTGGTCGGACCCGCCGGTGAGATGGTTGGACCGCGGTTTGCCGCGGCCCGGGTATCCGGTTTCGTCGTCTATTGCGTGGTGAGGTTGGCGCTCACGGCAATGGCCGACTGGATGATGTTGTTGCTGCCGTTGTTCTGCTGCACCGTCATGATGCCGGCCGCCTGGTTGAACGCCCCGCTGTTGATGGTGTTCACAAGGCCCGGATCCTCGACCGGGGCGTAGACGATGGTGGTGTTGCCGCTGACCGAGGCATTCAGCGACGCGCTCGACATCGCCGGACCGAAGCCGGTGCCGCCGGTGTCGACATCCGCCGCCACCGCCGTCGCCGCACCCATGACGTTGTTGCTGCCATTGTTCTGCTGCACCGTCATGATGCCCTGCGCGCCCTGGAACGACTCGCTGATGTTGTTCTTGCGGTCGGCGAACCGGTGGCCTTCCGCATAGTTGCCTTCCACGATGCCTTCGCCGTCGGCGTAGTTACTGACCGAGCCGGCTTCGCCGTCGCCGTTGCCGCCCACCGGGCCGATGTTGGCGACCACCGCGTTGGCGCTGTTCATGGCGTTGTTGTTGCCATTGTTCTGCTGCACCGTGATCACGCCCATCGCCGGGTTGAACGAGCGGTCGATGTTGTTCAGACGGTTGGAGCCGGAACTGCGACGCACGACACTCTGCTCGGAGGCGTAGCTGCGGCCGACGAAGCCTTCGGTGAGGGCCACTGAACTCTCCTCCTCCGCACCGACACTGTCGATCTTGTCGGTGCTGTCGATCACCGCGGCGACCGCGTTGCTTGCGCCGATGGCGTTGTTGTCGCCATTGTTCTGCTGCACCGTGGCGATGCCCTCGAACCGTTCGAACGAGAAGGTCACGCTGTTCTTCCGGTGCGGCGGCAGGATAGTGTCCGAGGTGATGGCGCCGCCCTGATGAAAGGCCCAGTTGAACTCGACCACGCCCCGCGAAATAGAGTCCTGGGGTTCGACGTCGTCTTCGCCGTTCAGGTTGTCGGCGCCGTTCGCCACCGTGTCGATATTGACGTGCACGGCGTTGCCGATGCCCATGGCATTCAGGTTGCCGTTGTTCTGCTGAACGTTGGCGATGCCCTTGGCGCTGTCGAACGAGCTGTCGATATGGTTGTGCCGCAGGCCCTTCGGCTCGATCAGGCCCAGGAAGTTGCCGGTGTCGATGTCGTAGGCCTCGCCGTCGACCACCACATTGTCGACCTCTACGGTCTGCGCAACGTCGTTCTGCAACTGCGGTGCGGTCAGGCCGGCGTTGTAGTTCACCGCCGTGGCCGCGCCGAGTACATTGTGGTCGCCATTGTTCTGCTGCACCGTGGCGATGCCGCTGAAGCCATCGAACGAGTCGGTGTAAATGGCGTTATTGCGCGAGTGCGTGGCCTCCCAGTCGACCACGATATCTTCGACGGGCGTCCCTTCGCCGTCGACATAGCCGTTGACGAAGACGTTTTGGTCGACGTCGTCATTGCCGTCCACATCCTGCCCGCCGACGTTGCCGGCGACCGCCGTCGCCGCCGAGATGGCGTTGGCGTTGCCGTTGTTCTGCTGCGCCGTGACGATGCCCGAGGCGCCGTCGAACGACGGGTCGATCATGTTCGACCGCACCGACGGTGCCTCTTCGTTGGAGCTGGTCATCAGCCGGAAGGGACCGATACCGTCGCCATAGTTGCCGACCGAGGCGCCCTCGATCAGGATCTCCTGATCGACATCGCCATGGCCACCATTGGCGCCGTAGACCGACGTCGCCGCGCCAATAGCGTTGTGGTCGCCGTTGTTCTGCTGCACCGTGAACACGCCGGCCGCACCGTCGCGGAAGCTGTCCATGATGTCGTTCTGGCGCGTGCCGCCGTGCTGGTCGGTCCCGTTGAACTCGGTGGTGGAGATCACCGTGGCGTTGGTGCTGACATCGCCGATCGAGTTCTGGTCGGCCTGAATCGCCTCGGCCGAGCCGATCTCGTTCTGGTCGCCATTATTCTGCTGCACCGTGAACACGCCCTGCGCGCCCAGGAAGCTGTTGGTGACATCGTTGGTACGGGTGCCGTCGAGCTGAATGGCGTGGTTTTCATACACCGTCGACCCGACGAACGTGCCGCTTTCCGCCGGCGTTACCTGGTTGATCGACGTCTGCACCGCCGCGGCGGCATTGATCGAGTTGGCGCTGCCCTCGTTCTGCTGAATATGGCCGATGCCCTGCGCACCGTTGAAGCTGTCGACGATCTCGTTCGGGCGGACCTGGCCCGGATCAAGCGTCGGCGCGTCCCAGGCCCCGTTGTTGTGGACGGTGCCCGCTGTCTCGCCGCCGCCGTTGCCGCCGCCATTCTCGCCGTCGATCTCGACATAGTTGATCGACGCCCAGGCGCCGTTGCCTTCCATGGCATCCTGTGCCTGCACAGCGCCTGGCGCCGCCATCGTCATGGCCATCGCCATCGCCGACACGCCGCTCAGCAAGATCCGCTTGTTCATGACTCACTCCGTCTTCTTCTCGATCCGCCTCGCGCGGTCCACACCGCACAAGGCGCGCCACCCGGGACACAGGTCAGGGTTTGTGCACACAAAGTGAGCAGCAAGTGCCGTGCCAGTTTCAGATGTTGGCAAAATGGCGGATTTCCAGGGTGTCGGGCGCTGACCGTCAGGCGCCGGGCGTCCACCGTCCACACTATCGCAAAGCGTGCTTTACACATGCTGCAGCACTCGCTTTACACATCTGCATATGCGCAGGCCGTTCGATCCGGTGTGCACGCCGGGACCGACAGATCCCGCCGCGGCTGGCCGGCAAGCGGGCAAAAGACCGGGGAACGGCGCGCCGCGCGGCCGTCCCGCCGCGCCGCTCGACTGGCAACAGGAACGGCAGGCACAAAGAAAACCGGCGGGCCCTGGTCGGACCCGCCGGTGAGAGGGCCGGACCGCGAGGTGCCGCGGCCCGATATCCCGTTCGGTCGCTTACTGCGGCGTCGTCAGGTTCGCGCTTACCGCGATGGCCGACTGGATGACATTGTTGCTGCCATTGTTCTGCTGCACCGTCATGATGCCGGCGGCCTGGTTGAACGCCCCGCTGTTGATCGTGTTCAGCAGGCCCGGCTCCTCGACCGGCGCGAAGACCACGGTCGTGTTGCCGCTGACCGAGGCGTTCAGCGATGCGCTCGACATGGCCGGGCCGAAGCCCGTGGTACCGGTGTCGACGTCCGCCGCTACCGCCGTCGCCGCACCCATGACGTTGTTGCTGCCGTTGTTCTGCTGCACCGTCATGATGCCCTGCGCGCCCTGGAACGACTCGCTGATGTTGTTCTTGCGGTCGGCGAACCGGTGGCCTTGCGCAAAGTTTTCAAACACCTCGCCTTCGCCGTCGGCGTAGTTGTAGACCGAGCCGGCTTCCTGATCGCCGCCGTCACCGACCGGGCCAATGTTGGCGACCACCGCGTTCGCCGCGTTCAGGGCGTTGTTACTGCCATTGTTCTGCTGCACCGTGACGATGCCCGAGGCGCCGTTGAACGACGGATTGATCGTGTTCAGGCGGTTGGAGCCCGAGCTGCGCGGCAGGAATTCGCCATCTGCAACCTCGACGGCATCGTTGCCGGCCACGAAACCGCCGGTGAAGGCCGATGAGCCCTCCTCCTCGCCGACATCGTCAAGCTTATCGGTGCTGTTGATCACCGCGGCCACCGCCGTCGTCGCACCGATGGCGTTGTTGTCGCCATTGTTCTGCTGCACCGTGGCGATGCCCTCGAACGTGGTGAACGCGTTGGTGATCGCGTTGTCGCGATGCGCCGGCTCGATGGTGTCGGTGGTGATGGCGCCGCCCTGATGTTCGGCAATATTGCCAGTCACCTCACCCAGCGAGGTCGATAGTTGCTCCTCGACGTTATCTTCGCCGTTCAGGTTGTTGTTGCCGTTGGCCACCGTGTCGACGTTGGCCTGTACCGCATTGCCGATACCCATGGCATTCAGGTTGCCGTTGTTCTGTTGCACCGAGGCAATGCCCTTGGCGCCGTCGAACGAGCTGTCGATGGTGTTGTTGCGCAGGCCCTTCGGCTCGATCAGGCCCAGGAAGTTGCCGGTGTCAATGTCGATCGCCGCGCTGTCCCGCACCACGTTGTCGACCAGTACGGCCTGGTCGACGTCGTTCTGCATCTGCGGCTGGGTCAGGCCGGCGTTGTAGTTCACCGCCGTGCCAACGCCGAGCGCATTGTGATCGCCGTTGTTCTGCTGGACCGTGGCGATGCCCTCGAAGCCGTTGAACGATCCGTTGACGATGTCGTTGTCGCGCGAATGCGCCGCCTGCCAATCGGCCACCCAGTCCGTGACAGATCCACCCTCCGCGTCGACATAACCGTTAACGATGACGTCCTGATAGACGTCGTCCTGGTCATCCACGTCCTGGCCGCCGACATTGCCGGCCACCGCCGTCGCTGCCGAAATGGCGTTGGCGTTGCCGTTGTTCTGCTGCACCGTGGCAATGCCCGAGGCATTGTCGAACGACGGGTCGATCATATTGGCCCGTATCGACGCGGCCGTGTCGTTGTTGTTGGTGAGCGCAGGTCCGTCCGGGTCGACGTTATTGCCGAAGTTGCCGGCCGAGACCCCCTCGATCAGCACGCCCTGATCGACATCGCCGTAGCCGCCGTTGGCGCCATAGACCGACGTCGCCGAACCGATGGCGTTGTGGTCGCCGTTGTTCTGCTGGACCGTGAACACGCCCGCCGCACCGTCACGGAAGCTGTCCATGATGTCGTTCTGGCGGGTGCCACCGGTCTGGTCGGTCTGGTTGTCATAGGTGGTCGAGTACACGGTGGCGAAGGTGCCGACATCGCCGATCGAGTTCTGGTCGGCCTGAATGGCCTCGGCCGAGCCAATCTCGTTCTGATCGCCGTTGTTCTGCTGCACCGTGAACACGCCCTGCGCGCCCAGGAAGCTGTTGGTGATGTCGTTGGTACGGGTGCCGTCGGTCTGCAGCGCGTAGTTGTCATACACGGTCGACCCGACGAACGAGCCGCTGGACGCCGGTGTCACCTGATTGATCGACGTCTGCACGGCCGCTGCGGCGTTGATCGAGTTGGCGCTGCCTTCGTTCTGCTGAACGTGACCGATGCCCTGCGCGCCGTTGAAGCTGTCGACGATCTCGTTCGGGCGGACCTGGCCTGGATCGAGCGTCGGCGCCTGCGGCGAACCGTTATCGTAAACGGTGCCCGACGTCTCACCACCACCACCGCCGTTGCCGCCGCCATTCTCGGCATCGATCTCGACGTAGTTGATCATTGCCCAAGCGCCGTTGTCTTCCATGGCATCCTGCGCCTGCACCACGCCCGGCGCCGCCATCGTCATGGCCATCGCCATTGCCGACGCGCCGCTCAGTAAGATCCGTTTGTTCATGTCCGCCTCTCCGCCTTCGCATTCACCCCGGCGTGTCCGCCATTCCAGGCGTCGACCCCGCCAAAGGGATGTCCCACCAAAGGAAACACCGGCGCCTCACCGCGATACCACCGCAATCGCCGCGGAACTGCCCAGACGACAATCAACGACCCGAGTAAGACTGTCCGATTGAAACTGTCCGAACGGGTCGCCTGCGTCATATACGCCGGCACGCCCCCGGCAACCGACTGCCTTGGTTAACAACCATCATGGCAAGACTACCGTACGCCCCTTCAAAAGCAACATCCATGCCAACTGGAAAACACAGAAAAAAACCCGCATTTCTCATATTCGTGTGGCGTCATCGATTCCGGCGGTCATGGTTACCAGGCGCGGTAAACGGTCATGGTTAACACAATGTAAACCGGCCGTTACACGACAGCTAAAGCTCGCGCTTGGACGCCCAGCAATGGCAAGCGGCACTCTCAGCACCCGCATCGGCTGGGGCCACAGCAGGTCACGCTCAACGCTTGAAGCCTCTGTTTTCTGCCGATTTCAGCCAGGAAACCACCTGGTAGCGCGCGCCGCCAAAGCGCTTGTGGGAACCATCGGTCGGCAGGCGTCAGCCAGCCAATAGAAGCAAAAACGCCACCCGCCCGCACTGGTTGCAACACATGGTTAACGCCATCACCATGATCTCGCCAAATTTTACTTAAAAAATCGGGCCTTAGGTGTTTACATTAACACTGAGGGCTGAAGGACGGGTTGCCGGCTGCCGGCCGCGTCGGTCTGTTAACTCTACCGGATCGGTCGCTATCGCGATCTGTCGGTAGAAACGGCCGGCGGTCGCGGACGACAGTGCAGCGGACAACAGTACTGTGCAGCGCAGCGCGCAACCCGGCGTGAAAAGTGATAGGCCATGAGCGAGCAACGCGACGACAGGTCTGATCGTCATCACAACCGCCCGGCTGGGTCCGGCCGCGACCCCGCGCGCCGCCGGCCGCCGCAGCGCGCAAGCTACCTGCCGGCGGCCCCGCGGCGGCGCCCAACCACCGGCGACAACTGCACCGCCGACGGCCAGCCGCAGCCGACGGTCGGATCGAAGGCACGGCAGCAGCCGGCCTCCACGCCAGGTCACCAGCCGGCGCAGCCCCACGGACCAGGCCTGAACGGACACGCATCGCCTGCTGGCGCCGGGCGCCAGCCCATTGGTTTCCGCCGCGGCAACCCACCGGCGCAGCGGCACGCCGCAGCCGCCGCGGCCCCTGCCGGCGAGCCGTGCGAAGCGGCCACTTCGGCCGGCGACGCATCGGTACCGGCAGCCGTGATCGATCGTGACGCGCCGGCTCAAGGCGATCTGCCGCGGCCGGTCCAGTTCGCTATGGCCGCAATGGTCGTACTGCTCGGTGCCGCGGCCAGTTTCATCCTGGTCAGCACGCCGGGCCCGGGGGCAGGGCTCACCTGGCCCGGCTTTGCCTCCGTCGCGGTCAATGCCGCCGTGTCGAGCCACGCCATCGTCGTCATCGCCCTGGCGCCGCTGATCGTGTTCACCGGCCTGCGCGGAGATCGGGTGTTCGGCGACGCCAGCGCCTTCCTGTCCGCGCTCTGCCTCGCACTGCTGGTCGCGATCCTGGCGACCAACGTGGCGTCGTGGCAGTCGCCGCCGGTCATTATCGGCTATGTCGCGCTTTTGGCGCTGCAGTCGCTGGTACTGCCCTATATCCTGCTGACACGCCGGTTTGGCCAGCCGTCACGGGCCGCCGCGCAGCGGCATGGACGCCGTTTGCTGCGCGCCACCGGCACCGGCATGCGGCGGCAAATCGCCAACGCCAGAAGAGGGTCCGTGCGGCTCGCAAACGCGGCGGCGGGTCTGCGGCCGAGACGAATAGACACCATCCCGTGCCCACGCTGCGGCGAGCCGGTCGATCGACAGGCCAAGGACTGCGAGAGTTGCGGGCTGCACGATATACCGGGGCTGCTGGCCCATGCGGCCAATAGCGGTCATTCGACAGACACCGAAAACGGCAATCGGCGGGTCGGCATCGGCAACCTGCTACAGCGGCCGACCCGCGCCGATCGTCGGTCATAGCACGGTGATTGGCGCTCACGCGAGCGCCCGACAACTGACAACTATTTGTTGGCAGGTGCGCGTTTTGATCCATCCTGGCGTGCGGCCGTCCAGTTGACACTTGCCGCGAACGTGGATTATCGTCCGGACAAGTCTCATGCCCCATTGGAGGATTTCTGAGGTGGCGACGTTGCGCATCATGGCCCTCACCACGGCGGTTGCCGTCGGCTTCGCGCTGGCGTCCGTCAGTTTCTCCAGCTCTGCCTCAGCGTTCGGGCGGTTCGGCGGTTCGGTGCAGTTCACGACGAAGTATGGCGGCTGGCATACGGCAAGTCCGACGCACCCTGGAAACCCGACCAGGCACTGGGAGCGGCGGCAGAAGCACTATGACCACTTCCGCCGGTCGGCCAGCAACAGCCGGTTTAGCTTCTCCTCACGCCGCTCGTTCCGGCGCTGATCGCGTATCGCGCGACATCGGTTCCGATTGGGGTTCTGGTTGGCAGCGGCCAGCCGCTACACCATCGATCCCGTTTGGCCCACGGTATCATGACCTACCTGTCAATGGCAGTGCGGCGTTGGCGCATTACGTGATCCGTCGCACCAAAGAGCGCGTCCTGAACCCGCCGACGGTGGTTTAGGTTATGGCACGCATCTTCGCTGCCATGCTGTCCCTGTCACTTGCGGCGGCTATCCTCGTCATCGCCGTCCCGCGCATGGTAGCAGCGCTGCTCGCGATGCCGACCGAGTATCTCGTCGATCAACTGCGTGACGGCGGCAACCTCGATCAGCAGCAACTCGAACAGATGTTGGCCGGCCGCGAACGGGCACTCATCTGGGAGACCTCCGAAGCGCGCTACGCCGACCTTTCGCTGGCCACGCTGATGGTCGCCGAGGCTTTGTTCAACTTGCAGCAGGACGAAGCCTCCTTCGCTCATGTGGAAGCCAGCGTCGTGCACGCGAAAACCGGCCTCGCCCAGGCGCCGGCTCGTCCGTTCAGTTGGACCCGCCTCGCCTACGCGGAGTATCTGCGCGACGAGGCATCACCGATCGCTCCCGCCGCACTCGAAATGGCCATAATTACAGCGCCTTATGAGCCATTGCTCACCTTCGTCCGGCTCGATATCGCACTGGTCTCCTGGGAGACATTGTCTCTGGACCAACGCCGACTGGCCGGCGAACAAATCGCTATTGCCTGGCGCCAGTCCGATGAAACGCTGGTCGATCTGGCGCTGGCGAGCGAACGGGAACAGCTGGTGCGCGGCTATTTGCCCGACACCGCCGATGACCTTGCGCGCTACGACCGGTTGATGGCGACCGCCCGCGCCACGCAGGAACAGACGCCCATGGAACCGTCTCCCGCGACCGACGACACGGCCTCCTGATCACGTCTACAACGCGTGCCGGCTGCTCCATGATTGCGCCACCGCTGCGCCCATGATCAACGCGTAGGTGACCGCAACGGCGGGAATCTGCAAGCTGAAATCGACAGCAGCGTGCAACGCCACCAGCAGCGTTGCGGCGACTCCGATGATCGGAAACACCGTTCCCTGCCGCCGCTGGCGGACGCCGATCAGGCAACGGGCGAGCAGGGCGGAAATCGCCAGCACTATGAGGCCCGCGGCCGGCAAACCAAGTTCGAGCGCGTTCTCCAGATAGGTGCTGTGCGCCTTGTCGAAGATCGCCGCTATGTCCTCGGTCCGGTAGAAGCGGAAGACGTCCTCAAAGCTGCCATACCCGGTACCAAGCAGGGGCGCCGCCGAGGCAGCGTCCATGGTTCGTTCATAGACCTGGATGCGGCCCTCGGTGTCGATACTCGTTTGCGCCAGTCGCTCGGCCGTTTGATCCCCGCTGTAGAGAAAGAAGGCCATTCCGATGAAGATGATCGGCAGCCCTATCATTGCGGCATGGCGCAGCTTGGTCCGGCGCGTTGCAACGAAGGCGACCAGCAATCCGACATGGCCGACCACAGCGGACAGCAGGCCACCGCGCGACTGCGTCAACATCAATGCGGTGGTCAGCACCACCCACGCCACCAGCAACCACCAACCCTGCCCGAAGCCGCGCTCGATCAACCGCAACGCCCCCTCGCGTCCGCTGTGCGCCGAGGCGGCCGCACGTCTGATGTGGCGGATCAGCATCGCCGTGGTGCAGACCAGCCCCAGACCAGCGTAGGTCGCATACGTGTTGCGATTGACGAAGGTGCTCGTCACTGTGCCGGTATACGCGCTCTTTTCCAGCCAGAGAATGGCATCGGCACCGCTGAATTCGGCCACCAGACCATAGACGGCATAGACCGTGCCGGCGCCCACGACCGCGTAGACCACGGTCTGCGCACGCTTGGGGTCGCGACAGAACTGCAACGAAAGCCAGAACACCGCAGCATAGGTCAGCAACCGAGCCAGAGCCGACCAGGTGCCATGCGGATCGATCGATATCGCCCCGTCGAGATCACGGCCGAGCGCGTCGGCAGCGCTTTGCCACAACGGATGATGCCAGGTCTCCGGCGTCAACAATGTTCCTTGCGCGACGATCCAGGCAACGGCCAGTCCGAACGGCAGTGCAAAGGGCCAGGCTGACTTCAGTCCTACCGTCAGGGTTTCGAAACCGATCAGCACCCGCACCGACCAGAACGCCAGCAATACGGCGATCGCGCTGGCCAGGGCCGTCCATGCCCAGGTCTGTACCGCCCCGAGGGCCAGTGGCGATAGCAACACCACACTGATAAGGGCAAGAAATATCAACGACACACCAGACCTGAGCCATCAAACCGCTGCGGATGGCGCGCAACAGGGTCCTAAGGGAAACCCAGAGACCATTATTGTGCAAGGCCATGACACTTTGCCACGACACCCGATACACCGGAGCAGGAAAAGAATCTTGAACTCCGCCATATCAATAAACCGCTTCGGGATGGTGTGCGCACTGCCGAGCCATCGACTCTGGATGCTCAACCGCAGCATACGGTTCGACCGGCCAACAGTCGGGTGCAAGTGTGATGAAGAGCATGTATTGTAATGTCGGCCACATGGTCTAGTCGTCGTACCTGATCGATGAAAGTTTCGATCGCCCTCGCCGGCCAGTGAGCCGCAGGGGAACATTTCACCAGATCGACAAACCACTTCCGGCTCGCACAGTTCATGACCACGGATCGTCCTGACAACCCGCAACGGCCTGCAGATGAGCTGCAAGAAGAGCCACACGGCGGCAGAATACCCAGCGCGGCAGGGCTGCAAGAATCGCCGGACGACGCCCAGCACCCGGATGTCTCGCCACCACTGCAGTCGGCTTTGGATGCGTTAAAGGCTCTGCGCCGCGTCGCGGCTGAACGATCGACGTTCGAAGAGGAAGACAGTGTAAGCGCGGACCACCACACGGCAGCACGGCAGGCGCAACATGCCGGCGACGAAACTGCCAATCAATCCCATGTATCAGTGGCCGACACGCCACTGGCTCGGTTCCATCCGCCACCGATGAAACGGGACGAATACGACGCGGCGAACATGTCCCCAGATACGGCGCGCGCCCTGAGGGAGACCGCGTCGATGGTAGAGACACAAAAGGACCAGTCTTTACCGATTGGCGGGCAAAACGATCCCGTGCCTTCCGAGGCAGCAACGGCGCAAGTTGACACGACAACTGCCGGAGGCTCGGAGGATGGGGACGACCCAGGCTTAAGAACGAATTCGAAGCCCGACGATCGTCAGGAGCCGGCGCCAGCATCGTCTTTGCTACTGCATGATGTCATCAGCGATGCAGAGGCGATGCAGCAGCCGACCGACAATGGCGCGCATCTGCTAACGGACATCGTTGACGATGGGCCATCCGACATCCCGCTAGACAAAAGTGTCTTTGCCGGTAAACAGACCGACGCGCCGCCTGCGGTTGCAACCGATACATCGCCCGTGCCGCACTCCGAAGACACAAGCCGTGACGGCATCGCCGACACAGCGGCACGGCCCAAAGTCGCCACCACCACTCCGGCAGTCGCGGCCGCGATGATTGCGACGTCCGATCCGCCATCGATCCGGCTCGACAAAAACTCGAAACAACACGCGGCACATGGAGACGACGTCGAGGCGACGCCCAATGTCGGAACGACCGTCGGCGACACGGTTTCGACGGCTGCCACAAGGCGGGCGCTGAGACACAACCTCTTCGCCGGTGCCACTATGGCAACGGCGATTGCCACCGGTATGCTGGCGACGTTGCTATTGTTCAGCACGCCGGCACAAATAGCCGCCGCTCTGTCGTTGCCGTTGGACGGCCAGGGTCTTGCAATCGGTTTGGTGCGACTACATGCCGTCATTGCCGTGGCAATGGCACCGCTGTTGGCGTTTGCCGGCGCGCGCCGCGACTACTTCTTCCCGGAAGCGGTTACCGTCTTCGCCCTGCCCGGTCTTGCGGCTGCCGTGGTCGTCGGTGCGATGGCGGGCGGTGAGTTGACAGCCTCACCGCTGGCGCTCGTTTATGTCGGCCTGTTAGCCTTGCAGGCAGTCCTCTGGACCGGATTTGCGTTTAAGGTCACTCGCGCACCCTATCGAGCGCCCGCTGCCGATCCGCGGCAGGCCGAGCCGACCACCCTCGAGCCCACAGTGGCCGGGCCGGCGCAGGCGTCAGTGCGGCACAACGAACCGTCAGGCGTTACACAACCGCGGCCGACCGGACAAAGTCTGTCCGTCGTCGCCGGAAGCACCGCGCCTTCCGTCCAGAAGGCCGCCGCGCCGGACCGGCTGCACGATGTCATGGCGTTCGTGAAGGAATGCCCGAAGTGCGGCGAACTCATTCGCCGCCAAGCCGACAGATGTCGGCATTGCGGCTTCACCTATTCAAAAGAATTGCTGGAACAAGAACGCCGCTCGTTCGAACAGCATACTCAGCCAACCAGCAAGGACCAGGCCGGCACCTAGATCGGTGCACACTGTACCAGCCATCATACAGTGACCCGCTCGTCCGGGCCTCAAGATACTCTAACCGACTCGAATCGTCATCGGCCCCTGGCCGGTACGTGCTCTCGATTAAGGTCAGAAACGCCCAGCCGCCACAATTTGGCCCTAGACGTCTTGCATTTTGCATCGCAACATCTTGGTTTGCCGAGGTGTTCTGCCGTCGATTATCGAAATGCGAACTCGAAGACTTTACGGCATTTGACAGTTTTCGTTCGACGTGATTTCCCTCGGCGCTCGACGTGATAAGCAAGGTGATGACGACGCGACAAAGAAGCGTCGTGGTGGTGTCGCTCAGGGGGCCGCTCAATGCAAATGATACAGCCCGTGATCTTGTCGGGCGGTGCCGGAACTAGGCTGTGGCCGTTGTCGCGGCAGACCTATCCGAAACAGCTGTTGGCGCTCAACGGCCAGGACACGATGCTGCAGGCGACATCGCGACGGGTCAGCGATGGAGATCGCTTCGCCGCCCCCCTTATCGTCTGCAATGACGAGCATCGTTTCATCATCGCCGAACAGATGCGCGCCATCGACGTCGATCCGCTGGCCATCGTTCTCGAGCCGGCCGCACGCAACACCGCGCCGGCGATCGTCGCCGCCGCACTGATGGCTACGGCCACGGCGCCCGAGGCGATCTTGCTGGTTTTGCCATCCGATCATGAAATCCGCGACGTCCCGGCATTTCAAACCGCGGTGGACGCAGCGGCAACCGCCGCCCAGGCCGGCGCCCTGGTCACGTTCGGCATTACCCCGGACAGCCCGCACACCGGCTATGGCTACATCCGGCGGGGCGCGCCGTTGGCGGACGTTCCCGGTTGTTTCGAGGTTGCCCGGTTTGTCGAAAAGCCGAAGCTCGAGCGGGCCCAGGCGTTTGTCGAGGCCGGCGATCATGTCTGGAACAGCGGCATGTTCGTCTTCCGCGCCGACAGCCTTCTGGCCGAGGTCGAACGCCTGCAACCGGATATCCTTGCCGCGTGCCGTGCCGCCGTCGCCGGTGCGTCGAAAGATCTCACCTTCGTGCGTCTGGACGCCGACGCCTTCGCACGCAGCCCCTCGATCTCGATCGACAACGCCGTCATGGAGCCAACCGACAAAGCCGCCATGGTCGCTGCCGACATCGGCTGGAGCGACGTCGGATCGTGGGGATCGCTTTGGGAGATCCAGCCGCAGGACTCGTCCGGCAACGCCCTCAGCGGCGATGTCGTCGTTAGCGACGTCAAAGGTTCCTACATTCGTGCCGAGAACCGGCTGGTCGCCGCCGTCGGCCTGGAAGACGCGGTGGTCGTCGAGACGGCCGACGCCGTGCTGGTTGCCGGCAAGGGCCGGTCCCAGGACGTCCGCGCGATCGTCGACCAGCTCGCCGCCGCGGGACGGTCCGAGGTCACGCACCATCAGCGGGTGCACCGGCCATGGGGCTATTACGAAGGGATCGATGTCGGCGACCGCTACCAGGTGAAACACCTGCTGGTGCACCCCGGCCGCAAGCTGTCTCTGCAGTTGCATCATCACCGCGCCGAACACTGGGTCGTGGTCCAGGGTACAGCGCGGGTCACGCGCGGCGACGAGGTGATCCTGCTGGAAGAGAACCAGTCGATCTATATCCCGCTCGGCACAAAGCATCGGCTTGAGAACCCGGGCAAGATCGACCTGCGGCTGATCGAGGTGCAGTCCGGTGCCTACCTCGGCGAGGACGACATCGTCCGTTTCGACGACGATTTTGGCCGCGACAGCGCAACAAAACAGTGAGGTGCACCAAGCAGTTCGAATGCCAACTTGTATCCAGGACGATGGAAACTACCCAAATGTTCTTGGTTAATCTACGATTTGGGTAATTGTTCCTTAGACGCGAACGCGTTTTTATTCCTATCAACCGGTGGGATGTGTAAGCGGGCGCCTAAGTATCAAAAGACGACTGGGTTGGCACGTTTAGCGGGTGACGCGGCAACAAAGAAGGCCGCTCTTGATGGCAAAGGACTGGGGCGCAAAACGACCGGGCAACGAAATTGTCAGGTAGTCGGCACCGTACCTGTTTCCCGTCGATATCATCGATCGGCGGGCAGTTCAGTTATGTTGGACCACGGCAGGAAGTGAATACGAACGGCAAGAGCAAGACCGACAGGCGCCAAGCCGCGGACGTAACGTCAAAGAAGCAGAGTCACCGTTCAGGGGATTGTGAAGGCGTACCACGATGACGACGACGACGCATGACGACGACTACCTGCCTGCAGCCGCCGGCACAGCGCCGCCGGCCCGCGCGCCGTTCCTCCTGCGCTCGCCGGCGGTGGTCGCCGGCTTGGTCCGCTTTACCGATATCGTCGCGCTGATGCTGGCCTGGGCGGCCGCACTGGCGATCCGCTTCGGCCTGTTCCCCGGCGAGTCCACCCTCGACCCCTGGCAGCCGCCGGCGCTCTATATGATCCACCTCGTCGCCGCCGTGTTCGTCACCGCCTTCCTGCTCGAGCGCCGCGGCTTCTACGCCATGGAGCGGTTGGTGGGCCGCGCCTTCCCCTGGGGCCGGTTCGCCTCGACGCTGCTGATCGCTTTCCTCACGCTGGTGCTGTTCGCCTTCATGACCAAGACGTCGGAGCAGATTTCGCGCGGCTGGTTCGCGACGTGGGGCGGCTGCACGCTGGCGCTGATGGTGCTGGCCCGCCATCTCGGCCGCCGGCTGTTGATCGCCGCGGCGGAGGGCGGCCGCCTGGCGCAGCGTGCGGTCATCGTCGGCGCCGGCCCCGCCGGCCGCGAACTCTACGACCACCTGCGCGAGCACTGCCGCGCCCAGGTCGAGGTGCTGGCCTTCTTCGACGATCGCGCCACCCGGGTGCGCCAGCCCGACGCCGTGCCGCTGCTCGGCGGCGTCGACGAGGCCGAAACCTTCATCCGCCGGCACCGGATCGATCAGGTCTACGTCACCCTGCCTCTGAATGCCGAAGCACGCACCGGCGACATCGTCGAGCGCCTGCGCGTCATGCCGGTCGACGTGCTGACTACCCTCGGCTGGGCCGGCCACTACGTCACCCGGCCGCAGATCGAGCAGCTCGCTGGCACGCCGGTCCTGTCGGTGGCGCGCCGGCCGTTGCGCGGCTGGGCGCACGCGATCAAGCTCGCCGAAGACTATATTCTGGGGTCTCTCGCGCTGCTCTTCGTGGCACCGCTGATGCTGATCATCGCCGGGCTGATCAAGCTCGACAGCCGCGGCCCGGTGTTCTTCCGCCAGCAGCGCCACGGCTTCAACAACGAGCTGATCGAGGTCTACAAATTCCGCACCATGCGCCAGGACATGACCGATGCTTCAGGCGCACAGCTCACGACCAAGAACGATCCGCGCGTCACCCGCCTGGGCCACATCCTGCGCAAGACCAGCCTCGACGAACTGCCGCAGCTGTTCAACGTGCTGAACGGCACCATGTCGCTGGTCGGCCCCCGCCCGCACGCGCTGGAGGCGAAGGCCGCCGGCCGGCTCTATCCGCAAGCGGTCGACCGCTATGCCGCGCGCCACCGGGTGAAGCCCGGCATCACCGGCTGGGCCCAGGTCAACGGCTGGCGCGGCAACACCGACACGGTGGAGAAGATCGAGCGGCGCGTGCACCATGATCTCTACTACATCGAGAACTGGTCCCTCGGCCTCGACATCAAGATCCTGCTCCTGACCGTCATCGCAACGTTCCGGGGCACCAATGCGTTTTGACGCCCGTTCGTCGTCCCGGTCCGATCAACGCGTCAACGAGTGGCGTAAGGTACAGGAGTAAGAGCAATGAAACGGTATCTTGTCTGCGGTGCCGGCGGCTTTATCGGCAGCCACCTGGTGAAGCGGCTGAAGGCCGAGGGCGGCTGGGTCCGCGGCGTTGATCTGAAGTTCCCGCGCTTTTCCGAAACCGAGGCTGACGACTTCGTGATCGGCGACCTGCGCGACCAGCGTTTCGTCGCCCGCATCGTCGACCAGCGGTTCGACGAAGTGTACCAGCTTGCCGCCGACATGGGCGGCGCCGGCTACATCTTCACCGGCGAGAACGACGCCAACGTCATGCATAACTCGGCAACCATCAACCTCAACGTGCTCGACGCCTGCTACCAGCGCAACATCCGGCGCATCTTCTACTCCTCCTCCGCCTGCATGTATCCCGAGCACAATCAGCTCGATCCCGACAACCCGAACTGCCGCGAAGACAGCGCCTATCCCGCCAATCCGGACAGCGAGTACGGCTGGGAGAAACTGTTCAGCGAGCGCCTTTACCTCGCCTACGCCCGCAACCACGGTATCGAGGCCCGCGTCGCGCGTTACCACAACATCTTCGGCCCGGAAGGGTCGTGGAACGACGGCAAGGAGAAGGCCCCGGCGGCGATCTGCCGCAAGGTGGCGATGGCCAACGACGGCGGCGAGGTCGAAATCTGGGGCGATGGCGAGCAGACCCGCTCCTTCCTCTATATCGACGAATGCCTGGAAGGCACGATCCGCCTCACCCGTTCGGACTTCGCCGGCCCCGTCAACATCGGCTCCGACGAGATGGTGACGATCAATCAACTCGTCGACATGGCCGCCGACATCGCCGGCAAGACCGTGCACAAGCAGCATATCGACGGGCCGACCGGCGTGCGCGGCCGCAACTCCGACAACGAGCTGATCGAGAAGATGCTCGGCTGGCGGCCGAACCAGCCGCTGCGCAACGGTCTGGCGGAGACCTACGCCTGGATCGAACGTCAGGCCTTGCGCAACGCCGCCTGACCGAGCCTGTCATGCGCATCCTGATCCATGACTATTGCGGCCATCCGTTCCAGGTGCAGCTGAGCCGCTGGCTCGCCGCGCAGGGGCATGACGTGCTGCATATCGCCTCGCTCGATATCGAGACGCCGCAGGGCGCGCTGGCGCCGCGGGCCGACGATGCACCGACGCTGACGCTCGATCCGATTACGCTCGGCCGCAAGCTCAACAAATACAACGTCGCCGCCCGCCTGCTGCAGGAACGCGCCTACACGAACGAACTCTCTGCCCGCGCCCGCGCCTTCCGGCCCGACGTGGTACTGTCCGGCAACGCCCCGCCGACGATCCAGCGCGCGCTGCTGCGCACCACCCACCGGCGCGGCGGCCGCTTCGTCTTCTGGCTGCAGGACATCTACGGCATCGTCTTCCGCGATGCGGTGCAGAAGCGCATCCCGCTCGCCGGCCCGCTGCTCGCCGCCGCCGTCGACCGGCTGGAGCGGTCGGTGCTGCGCGCCTCGGACGCCGTCGTCGCCATCACCGACGATTTCGTGCCTCTGCTGACCGCACGCGGCGTCGCGCGCGAGCGCATCGCCGTGATCCAGAACTGGGCACCGCGCGAGGAGATCCCGGAACGGCCGCGCGACAACGCCTGGGCAAGCGCGCAAGGGCTCGCCGACAAGTTCGTCTTCCTCTATTCCGGCACCCTCGGCCTGAAGCACAACCCGGAACTGCTCGCCGCCCTGGCCGAACGCTTTGCCGACCGGCCTGAGGTCCGCATCGTCGTCATTTCCAACGGCCTCGGCCGCCAGTATCTCGAGGCGGAAAAGGCCAAACGCGGCCTCGACAACCTCAAGCTCTACGACTTTCTGCCGTTCGACACCCTGCCCGACGCGCTCGGCAGCGCCGATGTGCTGATCACCATCCTGGAGCCGTTCGCCGGCGTGCTGTCGGTGCCGTCGAAAGTGCTGAGCTATATCTGCGCCGGCCGCGCGCTGCTCGGCGCCATGCCGCCGGAAAACCTGGCCGCCCGCATCATCGCCGACCACGGCCTGGGCCTGACCATGCCGCCCGACGACGCGCAAGCCTTCGTCACCGCTGCCCGCGCCCTGGCCGACGACCCCGCCGTCTGCACTACCCACGCCAACGCCTGCCGCAGCTACGCCGATCAGTGTTTTGAGATTGAACGGGTAGGAGTGGCGTTCCTCAAAGTGCTCGGATCCCCCTCCCTACAACGCACCAAAAAACAAACAAACATACGAATTCAACATCTTCCTAATGAAACTCCACACTAGGTCACCTAATGAGAACTTCAGCCGACCAGCCGTTGAAGCTGCTAAATCTCGGATGTGGTTCAAAAACATCTGACGCGCCCGGCGTCATTAATATCGACTGGTCACCAACTTTGCGAATTCGCCAAAACTTCTTCTTCCGCAACTTGGCACTCCTATTTTTAGACGCCAAGAGGTTACAAAAAGTCAAATCCCTACCTCAAAACATAATGGTTCACAATCTGGCAAAAGGTATTCCATTTCCAGACAACTCGATCGACGTTGTCTACCATTCGCACGTACTTGAACACCTAGACCGCGACATCGCAAAACTCTTTCTGCTAGATATCAAGAGAGTATTGAAGCCAAAGGGAGTCTTGCGCCTAGTTGTTCCTGATTTTGAACTTCTATGTAGGGAGTACTGTTTGCATATTTTGCAGTGCGACAAATATCCACAAGAAACTAATTGCCACGAAGAATACATATCCTCAATTTTGGAGCAATCAGTAAGAAAAGAGAGCTATGGAACAAGCAATCAAAAGCCGCTACGTCGATTTATAGAGAATTTTATTTTAGGAGATGCGCGAAAAAGGGGAGAGACACATCAATGGATGTACGACAGGATTACAATTAACCAGATATTAAAGTCTATTGACTACAATGAGATTTCATTCACATCTTTTGACTCAAGTCGAATTTATAACTGGGAAAAATACAAACTAGACATAAACTGCCGAGGTGAAGAATACAAACCGGGTTCACTGTATGTCGAAGCAGTTGCGTAAAACTGTGCCGATTAACTTCGAATTACTTGTTTACACTTTCTTTAAAAGTCGCCTAGTTAGGATTCGATAAGTGAACTCATACAGGGATAATCACACAGACTCTGTTTATGTGATCCCTGCGACTTCCGATCCAACCTCGATGGCTGGAAAAACACCAGCACAGCTCGCCTCACCTGATCTCAAATGGGTATTGCCCAACAAAATCTGCGTCTCTGGTGACAACAGCGGACACGACCCAGTCTATATCTATAAAACTAGTAATTATCTATACATCGGTCTCGACCTCGAAGAATTACTCTCCGTATTGCGATCGCGTAAGGAGACCTTAGCAACGCGGGATCGCTCGCTATCGCACCTCCTCCAAGATGGACTTGTCCCGCTACCATTCTCCGTCTATCGGGACTTTTATATTCTTGGCATTGGCGACAGGTTGTTTGCGTCCAATGCAAATGCAGAGTGGGAGGTCGAGGTCGAGTTTGAGTTTCCATACTTTCAATCAAGATCGATTGGGAGCACCGTCTCATCAACACAGACTCTGCTCGAACTCCTGACAGACTCTCTGTGTCGCAAAGTTGGAAGCAGCCGCAATAACTTGCTAATGCTGAGTTCAGGAAAAGACTCAACCGCCATCGCTCTGTCCGCTGCGGAAGCAGGTATTCCCCTAGAGTGCGTAACGTTCTCTGATGGCACCCCAAATGACGAAACGGAAAAGGCCAAAGGAATTTGCAGACATCTGGGCCTGCGGCATCACGCAGTCACCATACCGACAGATGTCAAAAGGGCCGCACGTACGCTGGAGACTTTTTTTGAGCGTTCCGCAATTCCATGCGTCGACTATGCATTGCTCCCCTATCTGTTGTGCTTGAGTGAGTTCTCGGCTCCAGACCATTTGGTAATAGATGGCATGGGAAACGACATTTACATGGGCATGCCGCCAAAACGGCGTGAAATGCTCAAATTGCGACTGCGCATATTCGACAACGACTTTGGACGCAGGCTTTGCCGCTCGCTGCCCCGAACTTCGATACTCAGGTACATGGCGAATTCAGCTTCGAAGAACCTGATCCCTGGTAATTTTTTCACGTATCCCGAAGCGCGCGCCATCTACCCAGGCACGACTGACACCCGCGACTTCTGGTCCAGCTGCGACGCTGCTTATTCGGGGTACAGCTATACTGACTTGAAGGCCGTCGTTCGGGGCAGGCACCACAACCAGGAAGTCGCCATGCGCAAAGGGCGGCAAGCCGCAGCCTCCATAGGATCGAGCGTCATTTTCCCCTGGGCGGATAACGAATTAGCAAATTACATGTTCAACCTCGTTCGATCAGATAAAGAGCGAACATCACAAAAACACAGCAAAGCACTTCTGCGCCGCCTTTTGACCGAAAAACTAGGGGAAAATTTGCTTGCCCGAAGAAAGAGATATTTTTCAATGAACCATCAGCAGTTCTTCCGGTTCTTCGACGAACTGCAGCAACAGACCAGTACCAACTGGATTGCCCCCCTGAGCCCTGGCACGCAATCAGAACGCGTTGTTCTCTCGCGACGTGCGTGCGACCCAAAGTCGGCCTTCGCGATATCTGGATATCTCTTCCTCGCAGGATGGTACAAACGCTTCAGCCAATGAGTCAAAGAAACCAAATCGTTGGTTTACGCGTAACGATATGCGCGCAAAAAACGTCATACCGCTAACATGAGCAAACTGCTCCGCATCAAAAATGCGGCTGGATTAGCAATTGGCTTGGCGGTAGGACAGGGCGCTACTTTCTTAGCGCAAACATGGCTCGTCTATCAGAGTGAACTGGAACTTGTCGGTCAAGTAGGACTGGCAATGGCGATAGTCTCGCTTATGCATTGGACGACCGACTGGGGCGGCCTTGCGCTGCTGTCACGTGCGGCAGCGACTAAACAGCCCCACAGATACTACACCGCAGCCTATTCAGTTCGATTGATCGTTGCCTTCATTCTACTCATTTTTGTGACTGTTGCCATTGTATACATCCCCTTTCAAGACATCACGCGGGGCGTACTAGTCGCTGCAACACTCTCTTGTATTCCATGGGCACTAAACCTCGCCGGCTATCTGGACGGTCTAAGACTGAGCCGCTATTCGGGCCCTCTTAGTTCAGTCTCATGGATAGGCGCATCGATTGGAATTCTATTGATCAACCCCAAAGATCCGCTTTCGTCCGGCTATGTAATAGGTCTCCTGTTCTCCCTCGGCACCGTAATCACCGTAGTATATCAGCATTTTCTTACAAAAGTAACAAACAACTCAATTCGACTTTCAATTCCAACCAAAACCCTAGCGAAGCAATACTGCTTCGAAGGCTTTCATTACTGCGTAGGAGGCTTTCCGGCCCAACTGTACGGGCGAAGCCTAATCTTCATTGTAAGCGCATCAATTGATCCACAGGTGACTGGCGCATACGTCTATATTCGCCAAATAACAAATGCTATCAGTCAGTTCATCACTATTCTTCGCCGGGTAGAATTCCCATCAATCGTGCATTTACACACTTCAAATGAGCTATCTTTCAAAAATTTTCTTAAAGCCCAATCTCTTAGTCTTGTAACGTCTCTTTTTCTGCCATCATCGATTTTGATAGCTTTGTATCTTGTCAGTCAAACTTATTCAAATCTAATGAATGAAGAATATGAAATAATAGTCTACTACTCATTTATCTTTTTGCCCCTAATTTTGCTATGGTCAGCAACACATTCAATGGGTCATTTGTTGATTTCCATGGAAAAAACAAAATTATATTCATATCCTATACTAGTCGGATCAACGTTCTCGATGCTTCTTGTATTCTCACTCATATCCGATGTTGGCTTACTGATTATTGCCATATCAGAGGCGCTTATGTATATTCTAATTTCGATATATCTATCAGCAATTCCAATACGTAGCCTAATAAAAATACGCTAAATGCAAAAAGATGAAATAATCATGCAATACTGGCGCCTTTTTATTCAGCACCCCCAAAGACTCAGCGTATTTGTAGTAAAATTTACTATATCGTATTACGAATCTAATTGTCCTTTCGTTGAATTTAGAAATTTGGAGTTACGGTGATAGGGCATGATATCGCTAATTTCTCTCATTCCTGATTTCCCCGGAAAGTATAAGTTTCTAAATATCTTACTACAAATATCACCTTTTAAATTTCACAGATCAAGATACGGTCCACTATTAACGGGAGACAAGGGCGATTTAACCTATTCCTTTTCGCTAGCAGGCGCGTATGGAACATTCATCAGAGATGAAATTCAACAATCTCCAAAGGAAAGTGTTTTCATAGATATCGGCGCAAATGGTGGCCTTTATTCACTAATCGCGGCCGAAGCAAACATGGAAGCAGTGTATGCAATTGAGCCAAATCCGTCCACCTTCTGCCATCTTGTCACAAACATTGCGCGAAATGGGCACAAAAACATCACAGCACTTTGTACAGCAATATTTTCGAACGACCAAAACCTTCTGCCCCTAGGTGTTGCACACAATCATTCCGGACTTTCGTCGCTCGTCGAGCCGTACAACAGTAACGTCAAAGTCTTGACTTCAAATTCCAAAATATTCGATGCGCTGCTCCAACTCCATAGAGGACCGTTCATCATCAAAATAGACGTCGAGGGAGCCGAACGATACGTGTTGAATGAATTGTTTAAATCCAAAATAGAATCTGCGATCAACACTATGATAATAGAAATCTCTGAGCGTTATCATAGTACTGGTGAAATAAGAGAGATCTACAAGGCACTCTCGAACAACGGATTTAGCGAACTTCGACGTTCTGGAGCGACAATACACTACGACGCTGTTTTCCAGCGTTTGGCGAGCAAATAATAGCGTTGATGACGAATATTTTAGAAATAGCAGAAAGGGTCAATTGGAGTTGCAAAACAAAAATGGTACGCAGAAGTTTATGAAAATTTTACGCGTTCTCAACACACTGGATGAAGCTTATGGTGGGCCATCAGTCTCATCCGTTGAATCAATTCTTGCAGTCAATTGCAATGACATTGAAACGACGGTTGTCGTCCCAGACAAAACAGAGTCTTGTTTTGAAGGAAGAAGTGGCGTCCAACGCCTTAGGCAGGCCAGTATACGAGTTAAATGGTTTCCGCTCTCCCCATTCGCAGGCAACTACGGCAGTGCCGTAGGGCTCAGCTTTCCCCTCGCTTACTGGCTCGCATGCAACGCATCAAAGTTTGACATAGTTCACGCCCACAGCCCTTGGTCTCTGAGTGCGTTGACAGCAACGATTTCAGCCAAGCGCGCTGGCACCCCCGTTATCTTGACGCCTCACGAAAGTTTAACGCGAACCGACATGGTCACTGCGAAGTCGTGGTTTACGAAATTTCTTAAAATGCCACTGTCGCAATTTTACTTTAGGACACTTGACGGAATAGTATTTTCATCCAAACTTGAATTATTAGATAGTTCAACTTCAAATTTGAACTGCCACTCTTTTGTCCTCTATCATCCACTGGCCACGTTCAACGGTCGAACCTCAAAGCCCCCCATAAAATCAAAATCACCTAATTCGAACCTGGTATTCGGTTTCCTCGGCCGACTGCACCCAAAGAAAAACATTCAACTGCTATTACGAGCATTTGCACGCCTTCCTGACAGAGTGCGACTTCGCATAGCAGGAGACGGCCCAATTGAAGAGCGCAATAGACTGCGTTCCGCGATTATCAAATTCGGAATTGAGCATCGCATCGACTGGCTGGGTTTCATCGGAGCTGACGAGAAAAAGCAATTTTTTGAAACGGTAGATGCCCTTGTAATGCCTTCTGAATTTGAGTGCTTTGGCATGGCCGCAGCTGAATCAATTGCAAATGGTACGCCTGTCATAATCACATCAAATTCCGGCGTCGCAGAGATTCTCCGCCTGCATGGCACCGGGTTGATCATTGAACCTGAAGAACAAGATCTTTATCGATTAATGCGTCATCTCATAGATTCTCCTGAAGTGCTTTATCAACAAGCCAGGGACAACTTCAATGCGTTGCATAAAGAATTATCCAAAGAAATACACGGAAAAAAGTTGAGTGAAGTATACTACTTTCTCAAAAAACCATCTTAATTTAATTCACAAAGTCGAATTTTTTTCAAACTTTCTAAAATATATAAAGCAATAAGCAAAGCAAACATAGTTCATAAAATCTGTAATAAAATGATTACTTGCTGAACTTGAATAGGCGATCGAACACAAAGGATAAACGAAGAAAAAATAAGAAAATATATCTCTATCTGAAGCATATCTTCTAAACTTCAGAATATTAGCCAATACATGAAATACTACCACAATTAGAAATATGATACCTATCCACCCATATCTATATAGATACGCAAACGGCAGAAAATGAATATTATGAACACTTCGGCTACCTAAAAAAGCGTTGTTTGTTACTGCAGCATCAATCCCCCACGCCATATCTAAAGTCGCACCGTTGCCAAACCCAAAGAATGTGACAAATAGACTGTCACTTTCTTCGCGTGCAGTTATAACCATTTCAGCTTCGTCGATGCGTTGTCTAAAAGCCACAATATCTGATATATACCTCTCGCCCTCCATAATCTGTTTTAGCTGCAAAATTCTTCTATTTTGTGAAAGAAACTCTATATCAATAGAATTCCAAAATATTATACAAACCAAAAAAAACAGGGAAATCAAAAATATGGACTTACCGGCGTAATTTTTTAAATATAAAATAGCAATAACAGCCGTTACAAAATAGATAATTGTGGATCTCGTTATTTGATCTAATTCGGATAGCCCCAACGCGATTAGTATTATGCCAAGAATGGCAGTACCTTTGTTTTTTGACAAGCAGCATAAACCAAGGACTATTAATACTCGACGTAATTGTTCGTCCATTTTCCCTACAGGAACAATGTATTCAATTAAAACCGAAAAAAGACCTAGAAACACCACAAAAACTAAGCGATGGTGTGTACCTTTTGGACTATAAAAACTACTAGAGAAGATAGAACTTGATGAGAAAAATACTAAGATATTTGCAAGAAGATAGATCAGTGTTGAAATTTGATACACAAGCGGCCACTCTAAAGCAGCTCCAACGAGTGCCATAAAACTGGCAAAAAACGTATTGAAAGCGAGAATTGCTTTCAATCTCAATGGAATTTGCGATTGCACTCGATGGATTGACGCAAGTTGAACAGCAAACACTAGACAAACTACGAGTGCGACGAACGCATTTCTATACGGCGTCAGTGAAAACCCTGACTTACCTGTAACAACCGATGTACCGATTATCACTATCTGAGAAACAAATATGATAGAGAAAATAATTAGGAATGGGTCTTTATAAAATCGTACTTCCGAGATGCCATATTGGATATTTGATCTTCCCTTTCTTCTATCAGACGGCGTGTCTACTATGTACACTTGTTTACATTTCCCTTTGAACATATAGAGAAAAGATTCTCTACATTCTTTGTGTGTGGTAAATCACTTTCATCTATCAGCATAGTATCTATTCGTTCGCCCGTAATAGTATCCAGAGTCGCCATAGCCGTACCGGGCATGGCTCTTCACGTTGACCTGGGACAGCACCACGCCGGCGAGGTCAGCGTCGGCTTTCAAGAGCTGTTTCATGGCGTTCATCACCACTTCGCGCCGCGTATCGGCCCAGCGGACGACGAAAGCGGTCTTGTCGGCATAGCGGGCGAGGATGCGGGCGTCGGAGACCGCGACGAGCGGCGACGAGTCCAGCACCACCAGGTCATAGCGGCCGGTCAGTTCCTCGATCAGGGCGCGCATGTGGTCGCTGTTCAGCAGGTCCGGCGGGTTCGGCGCGCCGCGCCCGGCGCCGAGGAAGGCCAAGCCGGTGGCCGCATCGGCGGCGATCGCCTCGTCCAGCGACACCTCCCCGGCCAGCACCTCCACCAGCCCCGGCGCGCCGGGCAGGTCGAGCGCCCGGTGCGCCCGGGGCTTGCGCAGGTCGGTGTCGAGGAAGACCACCGTCTCGCCGGTCTGCGCCGCCAGGCGGGCAAGCGACAGCGAGAGCGAGGTCTTGCCCTCGCCCGGCAGGGCTGAGGTGAACAGCACGACCTTTGGCGAGCGGTCGACATCGGCCAGCATAAGCCCGGTGCGCAACGTGCGGATCGACTCGGTATAGGCCGACACCGGCCGGTCGACCACCTCCTGCTCCGGCCGCCGGCCGAGCTTGCGGATGCCGCGCAGCGCTGGCACCAGGCCAAGGCCGGCGACGCCGGTCCAGCGCTCGATCTGCTCCATACTGCGGAAGCCGTGGTCGAGCTGCTCCACCGCGAAGGCGAGCAGCAGGCCGAGCATGGCCGAGGCCACGAAGGCCAGCGCCACGATCAGCTTCTTCTTCGGAAAGGACGCCGCCTCCGGCCGGTCGGCGCGGGAGATGATGCGCGCGTCGGCCTGCTGAATATCCTCCTGGCTGGTCGTCTCCTTGAACCGGTTCAGGAAGGTTTCCATCAGCAGGCGGTTGGCGTTGGCCTCGCGCTCCAGCGCGCGCAACTGCACCTGCGCAGCGCCGAGCTCGCCGGCCTCGGTCTCCAGCGCGGCGAGCTGCTGGCGCAGGGTCGCCTCGCGCGCCCGGGCCACGGCGACCTCGTTGCGCAGGGCCTGGGCGACCTTGTTCACCTCCGCCGCAATCTTGCCGCGGATGTTGTCGGCCTCGGCGCGCAACTGGATCATGCGCGGGTGTCGCTCGCCCAGTTCCGACGACAGTTCCGCCGCCCGGCGCTCCACCGCCGCCTGCTGCACGCGCAGGTCCTGGATCAGGCGCGAGTTCAGCACCTCGCTCACCGCCTCGAAACTGCGCGCGCCGGCCAGCGCCTGCTCGATCTGGTCGACCCGGGCCTGCGCTTCCGCCACTTCCGAGGCAGCGATGGTGAGCTGCGAATTCAGTTCGGAAATGCGCTGCGAGGTCACGGTCACGCCGCGGCTTTCGGTCAGCCCCTGCTCCGCGCGGTAGAGCTCCACCGCCCGTTCCGACGCCTCCACTTTCGCGCGCAGGTCGCCGACCCGCTGGTTCAGCCATTCGGTCGCCCGCTGGGTCGCCTCGAACTTGGCCTCGAGCTGCTCGACGATATAGAGGTCCGCCGTGGTGTTCACGACGCGCGCGGCAAGCTCGGCGTTTTCGCTCTCAAAGCTCAGGCGGATGACGCGCGAGCGGCCCTCCGGCCGCACCCGCAGGCGCTCCAGGAAGTGGTCGATCACCTTCGCCCGCTCACGCCGGGCCTGCTCGCCCGGCGCGGGGTCGACCGGTTCGCCCAGCACGGCGTTGCGCAGGCGGGTGAGAAAGCCGGCCCACTCCGCCTTCAGCGCGGTACCGTCGTCGCCGTCGTCCGCGGCGGGGCTCAGCAGTTGCTCGAGACCGCCTGGCTCGCGCAGGTTCTCGTTGAACTCCGGCAGGCGGTCGAGCCCGAGCCGGTCGATCACCTTGGCGGCTAGGCCGCGCGAGCGGATCACCTGGATCTCGCTCTGGATCGCTTCGACGTCGGTCGACAGGCCGGAGACCACGGCCTCGATATCGACGACGCGGTTTTCCCGCGGGTCGATCATCACGAAGGCCGAGGCGGTGTAGCGCGGCGTAACCTGCAGCACGATCACCGCGGCCAGCACGGTCAGCGTGACAATGGTGCCAAGCACCAGGTTCTTGCGCCGCCACAGCTTGCGCAAGACCTCGCGCAGGTCGATACCGTCCTCGTCTTCGCTGCGCAGCAGGGCGGCGAAGCGCTGCGCCTTGTCCTCGATCGCCAGGCGCTCTTTCAGGGGCGCGTTCATGCCGGCGACAGCGGCGTCGAGACTTGCGGCGCCGTCGAACGGGGCGTTACCACAACTGCCAACGCGGGCATACTCAGGTGTGGCGCGCGCATGGTTGCACCCGACAGGTCGAAACAGGCCAGCCCCAGAACTCTACGCATGGTCGCTCTACTCCGTTGCCCGCGCGGCGCGCGCAATCGCCTGACCCGGATGTCCCGCTCCGCCCCGGCGGCACGGTCTGCCCGCTTTCGGAACCGTTAAAGTAAAGACCGCTAAAGTATAGCGCCGGCGCGGCATCTTGTCCGCCCGCGCGTGCGGCGGTGGTGCAACTTTCCGCCGGCGTGGCAGCGACGCCACATCGGCCCGCGCGCGAGCCACGGACGGTTCAACGGACGGCGCCGATCCCGCGCCGGATAGCCGCCTCGCCCGCTGCCGGCGGGTCGCCGCGGCACCGGTCACCGACAGAGCTGGCCCCAGACGTTGCTGAAGCCGCGGCCCATCCAACGCGCCGCCGGCCTTACTACGTCCGGTGGGCGTCGCGTTGCCGATACGCCCGCGAGTCGCGGCGGCACCGGTCACTGCCAAGGTTGGCGCGGGGTATTGCCGAAGCCTCGGCCCCCGTGACGCGCCGCCAGCCATGCAACGCTCGGCCATACCAATTTGCGTTGACGTACTGCCCGCAGGCGCGCGGGTCGAGGCGGCGCCGGTCACCGCCGAGGTCGGCGCGGGGTGTTGCCGAAGCTGCCACCGCCGTGACGCGCTGCCGGCCAAGCCACGTTCCGCCGTCGATGTATGAACCGTTGGCCTGGCACCCCACCACTGTCCGCGCGGAACGGCCGCGGCGCCGGTCACCGCCGGGGTCGGCGCGGGGCGCTGCCGAAGCTGCCGTGACGCGCTGCTGGCCAAGCCACGTTCGGCCATACCAACTTGCGTTGACGTACTGCCCGCAGGCCCGCGGGTCGAGGCGGCACCGGTCCCCGCCAAGGTCGGCGCGGGGCGTTGCCGAAGCTGCGGCCCACGCAATGTGCCGCCGGCCAAGCCACGTTCGGCCATACCAATTTGCGTTGACGTACTGTCCGCAGGCCCACGGGTAGAGGCGGCGCCGGTCACCGCCGAGGTGGGCGCGGGGCGCTGCCGAAGCTGCGGCCCACGCAACGCGCCGCCGGTCATGCCGCATTCCGCCGTCGATGTATGGACCGTTGGCCCGGCACCCCACCACTGTCCGCGCGAAACGGCCGCGGCACGGCCGATGGCCCTGCTTTGCCCCGCAACGTTCCGTACCGCGATCTCCTGCACCGTAATCTCCTGCAGCGCCGTCGCTTGCATCGCGCCGCTCGCGCCGCCGTCCGGTCATCTTCCACGATGGCCAACGGATCGCGTGTGTTAACAGACCTTTAGCGCCGCACGTTCATCTCAACCCGCACCTCGGACCCATAACCGCATGCAGATCATCGGAGATTGAATTTTATCCCCAATATTGCAACAATTCCTATGTTAGGCACAGCCCACTCGCTACGGCAAGCTGTGGCATGGTTAACGCGGCAAAACTAGGCCAACCTCCCTTTTAGGTTGCATAACTCTACTTTGGATTGCCGTTGTCTGGTCCGGAAATCGTCAGGCGTCGCCCTTTTGCCCCGCTACGTTATCATTCATTATCATCTTCCATCATCGACCCACCGCGAGGGAGGCCGTGCGGGGTGGACACCTTCGACTACGTCATCGTCGGCGCCGGTTCAGCCGGCTGCGTCCTCGCCAACCGGCTGAGCCAGGACCCGGACGTCACCGTCTGCGTGCTCGAGGCCGGCGGGCGCGACTGGCACCCCTACATCCACATCCCCGCCGGTTTCATCAAAACGTTCTACGACCCGAGGGTGAACTGGAACTACACCATGGAGCCCGGCGCCTGGACCGGCGGCCGCGCGATCCATGCCCCGCGCGGCAAGACCCTGGGCGGATCCAGCTCGATCAACGGACATATCTACAACCGCGGCCAGAGCCTCGACTTCGACACCTGGGCGCAGCTCGGCAATCGCGGTTGGAGCTATGCCGATGTCCTACCCTACTTCCGCCGGCTCGAACGGCGCCAAGGCGAAGGTGACGATACCTATCGCGGCCGCGACGGCAGCCTGACGGTCACCGATCTGGACTGGCGGCATCCGCTGTGCGAGGCCTTCATCGAAGGCGCCGTGCAGCACGGCATCCCACGCAACCCGGACTATAACGGCGGTACCCAGGAAGGCGTCGCCTACGCCCAGCGCACGATCCGCAACGGCCGCCGAGAGAGCGCCGCCGTGGCCTTTCTGCACCCGGCGATGCGCCGCAAGAACCTCACGGTCGTGACCCAGGCGCACGCCACCGGCATCGTCTTCGACGGCAGACGCGCGAGCGGCATCCGATACCGCAAAGGCGGACGCGGCGGCCAAGCAATGGAGGCGCAGGCCCGGCGAGAGGTGATCCTGTCGGGCGGCACCTACAACAGCCCACAGCTGCTGCAGCTCTCCGGCGTCGGACCGGCGAAGCTGGTCGAAGAGTTGGGCGTTCCGATGGTGCATAACCTCGCCGGGGTCGGTGAAAACCTGCGCGACCACTATGCCCCGCGCTTCGTCGCCCGGGTAAAGAACATCGATACGATCAACGAGATGGCGCGCGGGCTAAATCTTGCCAAAGAAGTCATTAAATGGGCGACGACGCGAAAGGGCGTCCTGTCGCTGAACCCGACCCTGGTCTACTGCTCCTGGCACTCCGGCGAGACGCCGGAAAGCTCCGACCTGCAAATGACCTTCACGCCGGCAAGCTACAAGGAAGGTGTGCAGGGCGAACTTGAGGACGAACCGGGCATGACCATTGCGTCCTGGCAGCAGCGTCCGGAGAGCCGCGGCCACGTCCGCGCCCGGTCGGCCGATCCATTCGAGGCGCCGGTCATTCAGCCGAACTATCTTGTCGAAGAGTACGACCGCCGGGTTCTGCTGGCCGGGATGAAACTTGCGCGCACGCTGCTGGCCTCGAAGCCCCTGGAACCATATTACGACCACGAAGATTTTCCCGGACCCGGCGTTCAAAGCGATGACGAACTGCTCGGCGCGGCGAAAGAACGGGGCACAACGACATTCCATCCAATGGGGACTTGCCGCATGGGCACCGCCGACGATCCACTGGCGGTCGTCGACGACGAACTTCGTGTGCATGGCCTCGAGAACCTGCGCGTTGTCGATGCATCGGTCATGCCGACAATGCTGTCTGCGAACCTGAATGCCGCCACACTGATGATCGCGGACAAAGCATCTGACATGATCAGAGGCCAGACCCCTCCGGAACCTGCGATCCTGGCTGAGACTGCCTAGGCAGGGTGCACATCAGTTGTCATCCATCGCGCCTGGCCCTCGTCTGCTTCCGCCGACATCACCGAAACTCATGGAATGGCAACTCTGTGCGGCACAGCACCAAAGCCGAAATTACGCGATATGATCAACGTCATATATCGACAAATGCAATCGATGACGTAACCTAGGCAAATTAGCAGTAGTGGACCGGGCAGGTTTAGGTGTCATTAGGCGAACAAGATCCAGTCGACGCTACCGCCGTCGCGATAGCTGCCTCGTCTGAGGACGAGGCCACGCTGATTCTGATCGCTGCCCCGTCATTCGGCCAGGAGCCAACGATCAGGTTCGCCAATGCAGCCTTCTGCAGCCTGACAGGCAGCAGGTTGCAGGATGTCGTCGGCAAGTGCCTGGCCGACATCTACCAGGACCCGCTCAACGCGGCCGAGCTGGCCCAACTGCAGGCCGCAATGATCGCGGACCTGCCCTACAGCGCAGACCTGATTGGTCGCACCGGTCAGGGTCGTTCGGGGGCGGTGACAATAGATGTCCGCCCGATGGAACGTGCCGATGGCAAACGTCGCTGCTGGCTTCTCGTTCAACGACAGACACCGGCTGCAACTAAAGACGTCGTGGAGACGCTTAGCGCCGAGACTGCATCGTTGGCCGACTATGCCGACATCATTCCGGGATGGCTATGGCAGTGCGACAGCGACTACCGGCTTGTCTACCTGTCAAAACCACCGCCAATGCAGAATGCCGCTGTGCATGGCGCGCCGATCTGGGACTGTTGGGGTGCTGTCGACAACGATGATGAGGCGCGGGCCTTCGAGGCGGCCCTCCGGCGGCGGCACAATCTGAAAGAACTGCGTCTGCGGGTCCGGCAAGAAAACGGGCAGTTTACGCACCTAGCCATCGACGCCACGCCTTTGACTGACGAAGATGGTCGTTTGCTGGGTTACCGGGGCGCATCAATCGACATCACGAAACAGGTCGAGATCGAGGACACCCAGCGCTGGAACGAACAACGCTTTCGCGATTTCGCCGAAACGGCGTCGGACTGGTATTGGGAAATGGATGCCGACCTGCGCTTCACACATGTTTCCGAGCGGTACGATGAAATCACGGGCACGCCGGGAGAGCGCCTGCTTGGCCGAACCGTCGAGGAAGCCTATTCCCAACCGATTTGCGATCAGCCAAACGAATGGCGCCAGACGATCGAAGATCTCAAACGGCGTCGGCCCATACGACGGTTCGAACTGTTCTCAGTACGGCCCGACGGCCGGCCCAGCTTCCGGTCAATCAGCGGGAACCCGTTCTACGACCGCCAAGGGCGGTTCGCGGGATATCGCGGTACCGGGCGAGACATCACAAAACGAAAGCTGACGGAAGCGGCGCTGCGAGAAAGCGAGCGCAAGTTCAGAAATCTGGCGGAAGGGTCTATTCAGGGCATCGTCGTCCACCGGAATTACAAGCCACTGTTCGCGAACGAAGCCCTGGCAAAGATGGTTGGCTACGATCTGGCAGACTATCTAACAGTCGATAGCATTCTGGACCTCGTGCCGAAAGACTTTCGGCCTGCCGTATCCGACGTCACGACCGCCCGCGTTCGCGGAGACGATGTGCCCTCGGTTCACGAATGGCCGACGCTTCGCTCGGACGGATCCGTCTTCTGGATTGAAGTTCGGACACAGGTCGTCGAATGGGAGGGGCAACCGGCCCTGCTCTCGACAATCATCGACATCGACGATCGCAAGCGCGCGGAAGCCGCATTGCGGAACAGCGAAGCGGACCTGGCGCAGACCCAAGCCATTGCTCAGCTTGGCAATTGGCATTGGGACATCGTGAATGACTCACTTCATTGGTCCGGCGAAGTTTTCCACATCCTGGGACAGGATCCGCATACCCTGAAACTTGAGACCGGCCAGTTCACCGAATTGGTGCACCCTGCCGATCGCAGCCGTTTGTCCGACGCGCACCTGCGCGCCCTGCAGGGCGAAGCGGTCGACCTGAAACTTCGAATCCTGCAACCCAATGGAACCGTTCGCTGGGTTCACATACTGGCTAAGGCGTCGTTCGACGTCGACGGTCAGCCGCTGAGGATCAGTGGCACCATCCACGATGTCACTGAACAGCAGAAGGCGCAGCAGGCGCTTCGTCAGCGTGAGACGCAACTACGTCTGATTACGGACTCATTGCCGGTCGGCATTTCGTATGTAGACCACGAAGGACGTCACCGGTTTGCCAATGCGGTGTTCGAACAGTGGTTCCAGTGCCCCGCTACCGAGATTGTTGGACAGACTGTCCAGGAGGTGTTTGGTACGGCCAACCTGAAGTTCACTCATCACGTGGCTGCCGCCCTCGCTGGAAACACGGCGCATTTCGAGGACAGCTGCCGTTTTCCCGACGGCAAGACCCGCGATATCGGCGCCACATACATCCCACATCGAAACGAAGATGGCGCGACCATCGGTTTCTTCAGTCTGATCGAAGATGTCAGCGAGCGAAAACGCGCCGAACGCGAGAAACGGCGCCGCCACGCGGAACTGGCACATGCCGACCGGCTGAACGTGATGGGCGAGATGGCAGCAGCAATGGCGCATGATGTCACGCAGCCGCTGAGCGCCGTTGCCAACTATGCCGACGGGTGCTTGCGGCGAATGCGCGCCGGTGACCTCAGCACCGACGACTTGCGCGAGGTGATGGGATACATCCACGAAAACGCCAAGCGCGCCTCCAGCATCGTCCGCCATATCGGTGACTTCACCCGCAAGAGCGAGGAGCATCGCAAGATTGCCGACGTGCGTGATCTGGTTCGGCGGGCAGCGGAACTTGCCGAAGGTGACGTGGCACGGGCGGACGTAACGCTAAATGTGATCCTCGATGATGTGCCGCTGTACTCGCATGTCGTGCCGATCCAGATCGAGCAAGTCGTTCTGAACCTGATCATGAATGCGGCCGAGGCGACACGAGAAATCACGTGCGGCAGAAAGACGGTAGAAGTGCGCGCGAAACGGCAGGGCGATAAACGGATCACCATCGAGGTCGAAGACACCGGTCCCGGCATCCCGGGCGATATGCTGGAGCAGGTGTTTGAGCCTTTTTACACGACAAAACCGGACGGCACCGGCATGGGCCTGTCGATCGTCAAAACGCTGGTGGAAGCCCATGGCGGACAGGTCCGGGCGCGGCACGCCGGATCGAAAGGCGCGCTGTTCGATATTGATCTGCCGGCCCGGCAGGATGCCTGATGCGAACTGGCTCTGAAAATCAGGTCGTTATCGTCGATGATGATGAAGGTAGCCGAAACTCGCTGAAATGGCTGATCGAGTCGGGCGGTTTTCCCGCCATGACTTTTATGTCTGCCGACCATTTCCTCGAAGTGGCATCCGACCTCGATATCGGCTGCCTGGTACTGGACGTCCGTATGCCGGGAAAAAGCGGCGTTCAACTGCTTGAGGATCTGGTGGATCGAGCCGGAAGCCCGCCTATCGTCATGATCAGCGCATTTGCCGATGTCCGCACCGCCGTGCGCGCCATGCGTGGCGGTGCTGTGGACTTCCTTGAGAAACCCGTAAACGGCGAGGAATTGCTCGAGTGTGTGGCGAGGTGTTTGAGCACACAGGGCGCCGAGCGGCGTTCATCGGCGAGTACCATGCTCATGAAGTCGCGCCTGGAAGCTTTGACCAAGCGGGAACGCCAGATCCTCGACCTTATCGTGGCGGGAAGATCGAACAAACAAACTGCTGCCGAGCTGGGCATCAGTCCCAGAACCGTCGAGGTCCACAGGCGCAACATCATGCGAAAGAGCGGCGCTTCTTCGTTCGCCGAACTCGTACGCTTAGCAGCGGCTCAGACTACGTAGAAATACGTAATAAAATACGACATTCCACGAATTTCGCGTTTGTTGACGCCGGTCAATCATAAAGGCTGGCGGTTGAGTGCTTATGTCTAGCTTGATGTAGGAATCCAGACCGATTGAACTAGTTTAGGAAGCCAGGGCCGCGACAACTTGATTGAGGGGGAGTCAAGGCAATGCTGAGAGGCAGCGGAGACAAAACACAAGGTCCGGATGGGGCGGACACAGGGACAGCCGACGAGCTGCGCCGCGAACTCAACGCGATGCTGGAAAAGGCGCGTGCGTCCGGGTTTTCCGAGGTGAGCCACTTTCTCGCTGTGGCCCTGGCGGCACTGGATGAAGAAGAAGACGAAGCAGACGTGGCGCGCGACCTGCAACGACCCATCGGCAGTGCTTGACGCTGCCATGAGCCGCCGTTGGCGCGGCCGGCCAACCAATGGTCGTCTGCATGGCAAGGCGGGGAGTGGGGCGAGTGACCGGAATTGAACCGGCGACCTCCAGAGCCACAATCTGGCGCTCTAACCGACTGAGCTACACCCGCCACAGGAACGCCGCTAGTTAAGCGCTGACAGGTCGTTCGTCAAGCCACGACGAAGCGCGGCCTCACCCGGCAAAATGCCGAGCAAGCCGGTCCAGCGCTTCGTGCAGCACATCTTCACGCTTGCAGAAACAAAACCGCACCAGGTGGTTAACGTCCGGTGTCGCGTAGAGGGCACTTACCGGCAGGACGGTCACGCCGGCTTCGATGGTCACATGGCGACAAAATTCTTCATCCGTGCCATTGAAGCCCAATGGCCGAAAATCGGCATTCATGAAATAGGTCGATCCACAATGAAGCGGCTCGAAGCCGATGTCTGTAAGGCCATCACGCAGCAAATCACGCTTGCGTTCGAGGCCATGAGCCAGTGCGGTGTACCACGGCTCCTCCTGGTCCAGCCCGTATGCGACGGCGCGTTGCAGGTTGGACGGCGTCGTAAACACGAGAAACTGATGCGCCTTCGAGATTACGCCCATCAGAGCCGGTGCGGCTGTTATGTAGCCGACCTTCCAGCTGGTCATTGAGAAGGTCTTGCCGGCAGAACCGATACGTATGGCCCGCTCACGCATCCCCGGCAACGTGATCAGCGGAATGTGACTGGCGCTGTCGAACACAAGATGCTCATAGACTTCGTCGCAAATGGCGTAGGCGTCAAACCTTTCCAACAGCCCGGCGACAAACCGCAACTCGTCGCGCTCGAAGACCTTACCGGTCGGGTTCATTGGCGTATTCAGAAGCACCAGCTTGGTGCGGTCAGAGAACGCCGCCGCCAGTTCGTCCCGTGGCAGCTCCCAAGCAGGCGGCTGCAAACGAACCAGCTTCACCTCCGCGCCGGCGCGGCGCAGCATTGGAACGTAGGAATCGTAAAGCGGCTCGAAAACGATCGCCTCGTCGCCTGGTTCGATCAGGGCAAGGATCGATGCGGCCAATGCCTCGGTGGCACCTGAGGTGACCATGACCTCCGACTGCCAATCGACCTCGAGCCCGTAAAATCGCCGATTGTGATCGGCTACGGCCTGACGCAACTCCGGCACACCCAGCATCGGCGGATACTGGTTCGGCTTTTCCCGTGTGGCCTGGTCCAGCGCTCTTTTGATGCTCTCGGGACCATCTTCGTCCGGGAACCCCTGACCGAGGTTGATGGTCTCGTGCTCCATCGCCAAGCGCGACATCACTTCGAAAACGGTGGTGCCGTAGCCGGAAAGTACGCTATTCGCCGCCTTCACCGCCCCACCTCCTGCCGTGCTCAAAGCGCCGTGAATTTTCTCAGAAGGCCGGTACCATCGCAACTATTCCCGCGTCGACGCAGATGTGGGATAAGTCCGGATCATGAAGCTTGCCGCACGCATGGATCACCTCGGGACCGAGACGGCTTTCGAAGTCCTGGCCCGAGCCAACAAACTGGCGTCCGAAGGCCGGGATATCATCAACCTGGGCATTGGCCAGCCGGATTTCAGCACCCCCGAAAACGTTGTGGAAGCCGGCCGCAAGGCTTTGGCCGATGGCCATCATGGTTACACACCGGCCAATGGCATCCCTGAACTTCGTGAAGCGGTTGCCGACGACATCGAGCAGCATCGGGGCGTGCGTGTCGACCCCGACCAGATTGTTGTGCAGCCCGGTGGCAAACCGACCATGTTCTATGCCTGCCTCATGTTCGGCGAACCCGGTGCGGAGATCATGTATCCCAATCCCGGGTTTCCGATCTACGAGTCGGCGATCCGGTTCTCCGGCGCGACGGCAGTGCCTATTCCATTGCACGAAGACACCGGGTTTTCCTTCAGCGCCGATGAAGTGCTGTCGAAGATCACGCCAAAAACCCGGCTGATCATCCTGAATTCGCCAGCCAACCCGACCGGTGGCGTCGTCCAACGTGACGAACTGGACAAGCTTGTCGCCGGGTTGGAAGAGCATCCTGATGTCGCAGTGCTGTCGGATGAGATCTACAGCCGGATCGTCTACGACAATCAGCCCCATGCCAGCATGCTGGCCTATGAGTCGCTCCGCGACCGTCTGATCATGCTGGACGGCTGGTCAAAAACCTACGCCATGACCGGCTGGCGCCTGGGCTATGCCGTCTGGCCGCAGGCATGCATCGAACAGGTGACACGCCTGTGTGTGAACGACCATTCCTGCGTCAATGCCGCGACGCAATGGGCCGGTGTGGAAGCGCTGCGCGGCCCGCAACAGGCTGTCGACAACATGGTGTCGGCGTTTGACGAACGTCGCGGCGTCATCGTCGATGAACTGAACAGTATCCCAGGCTTCCGCTGCGCCCGGCCCGGTGGCGCGTTCTACGCTTTTCCCAACATCGAAGGCACTGGTTTTGGATCGCAGGCACTGCAAGAGAAGCTGTTGAACGAAGCCGGCGTCGCGGTGATCGCCGGGACCAGCTTCGGTGCCTACGGCGAGGGCTATCTGCGGTTCTCCTATGCGAATTCGACCGAGAACATCCGTGCGGCGACCGCTCGCATCCGCGATCTGCTGGCGGGTTAGGCAGGTTGCCGCATAAACAAGCGCCGCAAAATCGAGCACTTTGCATATTTTTTGGGCACTTCGGTGGACAGCATTCTGCAGAAAGAAAAATACTATGAAAAAACAGGCTGTTATGCTGGCGAAAAACTGGCACGGCTCATGCTTATGCTTGAGTTGTCCAGCATCTGGACTGATGCCTGTAGCAACATTGAGAGACGGGACACCGGTCGATGAAGAAGATTGAAGCCATTATCAAGCCGTTCAAACTGGATGAAGTGAAAGAGGCGCTGCACGAAGTTGGACTGCAGGGCATCACCGTCACGGAAGCCAAGGGCTTTGGGCGCCAGAAAGGCCATACCGAGCTTTATCGCGGTGCCGAGTACGTCGTCGATTTCCTGCCGAAGGTGAAGATCGAGGTGGTATTGGACGATGGCATGGTGGAGCGCGCCGTCGAAGCCATTCAGCGCGCAGCCCATACCGGGCGCATTGGCGACGGCAAGATCTTCATCATGAATGTCGAAGAGGCAATCCGCATCCGCACCGGTGAAACCGGAACGGATGCGATCTAAGTAGCGCCGCGTCGCACAAGGCCGGTAACGACGGCATCATGTGGTGCCGTGCAGCGTGTCGCCGGTCCGGGTACACGAAAGACCAACGACGCACGATTAGACGGACGAACGGGAAGGATCACGAGACATGTCCGATGTGAAAAGTATTCTGAAGCGGATCAAAGACGAGGACATTGCCTACGTCGATTTGCGATTCACGGATCCGCGCGGCAAGTGGCAGCATCTGGCGATGGATGCCACCGTCGTCGACGAAGACATGCTGACGGAAGGCGTGATGTTCGACGGATCGTCGATCGCCGGCTGGAAGGAGATCAACGAGTCGGACATGACGCTGGTACCGGATGCGGCGGGCGCCGTGATCGATCCGTTTCTGGCACAGCCGACGCTGGTGATGTTCTGCGACGTCGCCGAGCCATCGACCGGCGAGTCATATGGCCGTTGCCCGCGTTCGCTGGCCAAGCGCGCGGAAACCTACCTGACCGGCTCCGGCGTCGGCGATACCGCCTACTTCGGGCCAGAGGCCGAGTTCTTCGTGTTCGACGACGTCCGGTTCCAGGTCGAGCAGAACAGCACCTTCTTCCAGATCGACGAGTCGGAAGGGCCCTATAACCGCGGCCGCGACTTCGAAGGTGGCAACATCGGTCATCGCCCGCCGGCAAAGGGCGGTTACTTCCCAGTGCCGCCGGTCGATCAGGGATCGGACCTGCGGTCCGAGATGGTCACCGTCATGCGCGAGATGGGCGTGAAGACGGAGAAGCACCATCACGAAGTGGCGCCGAGCCAGCATGAGCTTGGCATCGTGTTCTCCACGCTGACCGACATCGCCGACAAGATGCAGATCTACAAGTATGTCGTGCACAACGTCGCGCATTCCTACGGCAAAACGGCGACCTTCATGCCGAAGCCGGTGATGGAGGACAACGGCTCGGGCATGCACACGCATCAGTCCATCTGGAAAGACGGCAAGCCGCTGTTTGCCGGTTCGGGTTATGCCGACCTGTCGGACAATGCGCTTTACTACATCGGCGGCATTCTCAAGCATGCCAAGGCGATCAACGCCTTCTCGAACCCGCTGACCAACAGCTACAAGCGGCTGATCCCGGGCTTCGAGGCACCGGTGCTGCTGGCCTATTCGGCCCGCAACCGCTCGGCGTCGTGCCGCATTCCGTTCGCACCGAGCCCGAACGGCAAGCGCGTCGAAATCCGCTTCCCGGATGCCGGCGCCAATCCGTATCTCGCCTTTGCCTGCATGCTGATGGCCGGCCTCGACGGTATCGAGAACAAGATCCATCCAGGCGACCCGATGGACAAGAACCTCTATGACCTGCCGGCCGAAGAGCTGCAGGACATCCCGACTGTCTGCGGCAGCCTGCGCGAAGCCGCGGAGGCTCTGGACGCCGACCGCGAGTTCCTGAAGAAGGGCGGCGTGTTCACCGACGATGCCATCGACGGCTATCTGGAGCTGAAGTGGGAAGAGATCTACCGGTTCGAGCACACGCCGCATCCGGTCGAGTTCGACATGTACTACAGCGTCTGACGACACCCGTCGCAAACGCTTACAGGCACGGATCGGGGCCGCCTTCGGGCGGCCCTTTTTCGTTTGCGGCAAAATGCCGCCCGGCGTGAGCTGCCCCGGTTTCGTTCGCCCTCACCGGCACGCTAGACTGCGACGGCCACAGGGGGAGGAACAACCATGCAGATCGGCCTGTCGTTTCCGCAAACCGAAATCGGCGACGATCCTGCGGTCATCCGTGACTTCGTCCAGGCGGCGGAGGACCTGGGTTTCGCCCAGCTGACCATCGTCGATCACGTGGTACAGTCCGGCACGCCGAGAGGGCCGGAATTCGCCACGTTCTATACCCGCGACGCCATGTTCCACGAGGCGCTGACGACGCTCGCCTACATCGCGGCGACAACCGAACGCATCCGGCTCGCAACGGCGATCCTGATCCTGCCGCAGCGCCAGGCCGTCCTGGTCGCCAAGCAGGCGGCGCAGGTCGACGTGCTGTCGGGCGGACGGCTGACATTGGGTGTCGGATTGGGCTGGAACGAGGTCGAGTTCGAGGCGCTCGATATGGGGTTCGGCAACCGCAGCAAACGGTTGGGCGAGCAGATCGAGGTCATGCGGCGGCTGTGGACCGAAGACCTGGTCGACTTCGCCGGCGACTGGCACCGGGTCGACGGTGCCGGGATCAACCCGGTGCCGGTGCAGCGGCCAATCCCGGTCTGGGTCGGCGCGCTGGCCGACAACGCAATCCGCCGCGCCGCGCGGATCGCAGACGGCTGGTTCATGTATCCGCGTCAGGAGCCGGACGATGCCGCACAGGCCCGGATATCCCTGTTCCGGCAGGCAGCGGCGGAAGCCGGCCGTGCGCCTGACGATCTCGGGATCAATGCGACGGTGTTTGCCAGCCAGGGCAGCGGTCCGGACGAGTGGCTTGCCGTAATGGAACGCTGGCATCAACTCGGCGTCGGCCATTTGACGTTCCGCACCGCGGAATCCGGCCTGCGGACGCCGGACGATCATATCGCTGCCATGCGTCAGCTGATGGACGCGCGCTGACCCGTCAGGACAGCGCCGCGAGCCGGTCGTCAAGATGCCGCAGTACGGGCATCGACGCGCCGCACGCCCGCGCGGTGCGAAAGGCCTCACCGGCACGGGCGCCCTGCCCCCTTGCCTCCAGCACGTCGCCCAGCGCCAGATGGTAGGGGGCATATGCTGCCAGCCGGTCATCCCCACGCAGGTCTTCGAGGCAACGATGGGCCGCATCGATGTCGCCGGACGCCTTGAGCGCAATCGCATAGTTGACGGAGACCACCGGCGATCCGGTCATATCGACGAGTCTTCGGTAGAGCGCGACGATGTCTGCCCAGTTTGTCGCCGCCCAGGATGGCGCAAGCGCGTGACCCGCAGCGATGCCGGCCTCGAGATGATAGCGGGAGACGGCGTCAGCCTGCTGTGCTGCGCGCAGATGACCGAGCCCTTCGTCAATAAGACGGCGGTCCCACATCGACCGGTCCTGATCTTCCAACAGCACGACCGCGCCGTCGGCGGTTTGGCGGGCATCGAAGCGGGCGGCGTGAAAGCAGCACAGGGCCGCCAGGGCGTGCGCATGAGGCTTGCATGTTCGGGGATCCGACAGCAGGGCCCCTACCAGGCGCAGCGCCTCATACGCAACGTCACGCACCATCAATGTGTCGCCCTGCCGCGGGGCATAGCCCAGCGCGAACATGAGATAGATACCCTTGAGCACGGTGTCGACGCTGCCGTCCACCTTGAACAGGCTCAGCGCACCGATTTCCGCACGGTCGAGCCGGCGTAGCTTGCGCTTGGCCCGTGCCATGCGCTGCGACATCGCCGTTTCGGACTCCAGAAACAGCGCCGCTGTCTGACGCGCCGTGAACCCGCTGACGATTTTCAGCATCAGCGCCAGCCGGTCCATCTCCGACACCGCGTTCTGGCAGATCAGAAATAGCAGCCGAAGTTCGGGATCGGCAATCTCGCCGTCATGCACCGCCGGTGGCGCCTCGCGAACGTCATTCTCCGCAGCCCAGGCAATCTCTCGGCCCTCACGCCGCAGGCGGTCGATTGCCTTGTTGCGGGCGACACGGCGCAACCAGGCACCCGGCTGGTCCGGCAGGCCGCTGTGCGACCAGCCGGCCAGCGCCGCCAAGACGGCTTCCTGGGTGACATCCTCCGCCAGGTCGATGCGGGCGGCGCCAAGCCGGTGCACGAGGTTGGCGATGAGCCGGCCCCGTTCCCGACGGACGGTGCGCTCCAGCACGACCCGGACATCGTCTTCGCACAACGCCATAGGCCGCAATCAGACCTCGTGTATCTGGCGGATTTCGATCCGCGAATTATGGACGAGATGCGGGTGGGACTTTGCGATCTCAACGGCAGCATCGAAATCTTTCGCCTCGATCACCATCAAACCGCCAAGGACTTCCGCCGCCTCGGCCAACGGACTGTCGTGGGCCTCGATGCCGCCATTGCCGGCTTCCACCACCACCCGGCGATCGGCGGTCAGCTTGTGGCCGCCCTTGTAGACGCCCTCGGCCGAGCGCGCCTCGACCCACGCGACATAGTCGGCAATGATCGACATGTAGTCATCTTCGGGAAGATCTTCGTATCGGCCCGGCTCATGCGGCAACAGCAGTACAAACTGGTTCATCTTCGTCTCCTTTCGACCATGCATGTGCGCCCGCGTGACCGGACGCTCAGTATGTAGACGAACGGACACCGGTGAAACTGACAGGCGGCAGCAAAAAAAGCAGGGCGGCCGGCAAACTGGCTGAAACCGGCTGCAAAACGCTAGAGTTCCATAATCATCAGAATGGAGGATCGGCCATGCCGGCAGTGCCCGTTTCCATCGGCGACAAGGCGTCTTTCGCCAAGACCGTGGCAGAAAGCGACATCTACGGGTTTGCCGGAATCACCGGCGACTTCGCGCCGCCACACATGAACGAGGAATTCATGAAAGCCTCGCAATACGGCCAGCGTGTCGCTCATGGTGCGCTGCTCGTCGGATTCATGTCGACGGCATCTGCCTTGTTGGCCAATCGGATGATCGAGGCCACGCCCGGACTGACGCCAATGTCGATCGGCTACGACCGGGTGCGCTTCGTCGGGCCGGTATTGATCGGCGACACGGTTACCGTCACCTATGAAGTGGTCGAGGTCGACAGCGAGCGACAACGCAGCTATGCCGACCTGACCGCGACCAACCAACGCGGTGAGACCGTCGGCGTGGGCCGCCACATCATGAAGTGGCTCAAGAACCCGACCTGAACCACGGGGCCAGAACAAGAGCAAAGGAGCGACGCATATGTCGTCCAACCGTCAACTTCGCCTCGGCGCGTTCATGCGTCCGGTCAGCATCCATACGGCCGCCTGGCGCTACCCCGGTGGACTGCCGGATGCCAACTTCAACCTGAAGCATCTGGTGCGTTTCGCCCAGAAACTGGAACAGGGCAAGTTCGACGCATTCTTCATGGCCGATCACCTGGCTGTCCTGAACATGCCGGTCGAAGCGTTGAAGCGCAGCGCCACCGTGACCTCTTTCGATCCGCTGACCCTGCTACCGGCGTTGGCAATGATGACGGAGCGATTGGGACTGATCGCGACCGCGTCGACGACCTTCGAACCGCCGTATGTCGTCGCCCGGCGGTTTGCCTCGCTCGATCACATCAGCCAGGGCCGCGCCGGCTGGAATCTGGTGACCACATCAAACCCGGACGCGGCGCTCAACTTCGGTCTTGAAGAGCATATGGAACACGGGACCCGATACCTGCGCGCGCGCGAGTACTTCGACGTCGTCACCGGACTGTGGGACAGCTGGGCCGACGATGCGTTCCTGCGGGATCCCGAGAGCGGCATCTTCTTCGACCCGGACAAGATGCATGTGCTCGACCACAAGGGCGAGTTCCTCTCGGTCCGCGGACCGCTGAACATTGCCCGGCCGGTTCAGGGTTGGCCCGTCATCGTTCAGGCCGGGGCCTCGGACGCCGGCCGGCAACTCGCGGCCGAAACCGCCGAAATGGTGTTCGCCGGCGTCAGCCGCCTGTCCGATAGCCAGAGCCTTTACGCCGATATCAAGGGGCGTATGCAAGCCATCGGCCGAGACCCGGACCATCTGAAAATCCTGCCCGGCGCCCTGGTGGTTGTTGGTGACAGCGATGCGGAGGCGCGCGAGAAACGGGCGCGGCTCGACTCACTCGTCCATTACGACAGTGCCATCGCCTCATTGTCGATCGCCCTGGGACATGACGCGTCGGACTTCGATCCCGACGGCCCCCTGCCCGACATCCCGGAAAGCAACGCCAGCAAGAGTGGCCGGGAACGGGCGATCGCGCTGGCGCAGCGGGAAAACCTGACGGTGCGGCAACTGGCCCAGCGGCTTGGCGGTTTTTCCGGCCTGGCGTTCGTCGGCACCCCCGAGACCATCGCCAACCAGATGGAAGAGTGGTTGATGTCCAACGGTTGCGACGGGTTCAACATCATGTTCCCGTATCTGCCGGCCGGACTGGACGATTTCGTCGACAAAGTGGTGCCGGAACTTCAGCGCCGTGGGGTATTTCGTCGCGAATACGAAGGGCAGACACTGCGCGAGAATCTGGGCCTGCCGAGGCCGGAGAATCAATTCTTCAGATAGCCGGGGCCCGGAACCGCCGCTCGACGGCTTTCGAAGCGGTATCGCGCCTATAGCCCGGGCCCGGCTTCGGTCGGCACCAGGTCCTGGCCGAACGCGATGATATGGCCGTCAGGGTCGCGAACGTCGAAATCGCGGCATCCATAATCGGTGTCTTCGGGGCTGCGCAGGATCTCGACGCCTCTATCGACATATTCCCGGTGCAGAGCTTCGACATCGGTGACGTACAGATAGGCGGCCCAGTACTGGTTTTGCGGTTGGCGTCCGCCCTCCCGGCTGGCGTCCAACGCGATGGTGATCTTACCCCGGTTCACGATACAGAAGGCGGGCGGCTCGCCGAAGGTGCCGCCGGTGTCGAAACCGAGTTGATCGCGATAGAACGCCATGCTGGCCGACAGATCGCTGACTTCCAGTACCGGCATCGAACGGACGAAATCACTCATACGCTTCCCCTGTTCTTGGATCACTCCGCCCAAGGCGGGCGCCGTTTTGCCATGAATGCCGCGATTCCGGCCTGAGCCGCCGGCCGCCGCAGCAGTTTGCCAAGCCCTTCTGCAGCGGCGTCCATGATTGCCGCGTCATCCTCCGTCGCGCAATCCAGGACGAGACGTTTCACCGTGGCCAGCGCCGACGGCTCACAGCGATGAATCTCTTCCAGGACCCATCCGAGCCGGGCCGAGATGTCCGCATCGTCGGAACAACAATAGTGCGCGATGCCGAGGTCGACAGCCTCGCGACCGTTCACGGTGATCCCCATGACCGCCAGACGTCGCGTCGCCCCTTCACCGATCCTGCGCACGATGAACGGAATGATCTGCGACGGTATGAAGCCGACCCGCGGTTCCGGCATGCCGAACTTTGCATCTTCGTGCACAATCACGACATCGGCACAGCATGCCATGCCAAAGCCGCCGCCCGCCGCGGGCCCCTCAACCACGGCGACAACCGGCTTGGGAAGGTCGTTTAGCGCCTGCAGGACATCGCCAAATTGCCTGTACGACGGAACAAGCGGGTCGATCTCACCCGGTGGCGGTGGCGGCGGCATGTCTTTCATCGCATCGAGGTCGCCGCCCGCACTGAAATAGCCGCCCGCGCCCCGCAGGACGACGACGCGCACCTCGGGATCGTCGCCGGCGTGCTGCACCGCGATGCCGATCTCCATCATCATCTGATGGGTCAGTGCGTTGCGCCTGTCCGGCCGGTTGAAGGTCATATGCAGAATGCCGTCTTCCCGCCGACAGGCGATCGTTTCGAAACGGCTTTCGGTGGTCCAGGACATGATGGCGTATTCAACTCCAAAGTCGGCTTTGAACGTCTTTATCCGACACGGCGCCGGCTCCTGGCAATCGTCAGGCCGGTTTGCCGGCGGAGAGGGAAAAACTCAGCGGTATCCGGGGCCGACCATCCGGCATGCGCCACATCCGGTCGTCGCCGCGTTCAAGCGCGGGCAACGCCGGCCAGCAGATAGTGTCGTGTTCGTGAAGAAAGTCGATTTTCAGTCCAGCCGACGCCAATGCCGTGACCACGCCGGACAGACTGTAGCGAAAGAAGTACTCGGCGGTGTTGTCCATGTCCGCCGACGGGTCGGCATAGCTTCCCGGTTCGTCATAGAGTTCCGGCTGGCCGGTTCCCAGGTAGTCGTAGGCCACCTGAAGGGGTGCGTCCGGCGTTGACGTGTCATCGAACCAGTGTACCGAGGGATGCAGTTCGGCAATGTAGAACCGACCGCCCGGCCGGAGCATTGCCGCGACGATTTCACCCCAACGTTCGATATCGGCGAGCCAGCCAAGGACGCCCCAGGCGGTGTAGACCAGATCGAACGTCTCGGCCAGCGGACCGGGCAGGTCGTAGATGTTGGCTTGGACGAACCGGCCTTTCAGCCCCGTTTCGTCGCTGAGCCGTCTCGCCTGCTCTACCGCCGCCGATGAAAAGTCTACACCGGTGACGACGGCGCCGCGCCGCGCGAGCGATAGCGTGTCGAGGCCGAAATGACATTGCAGATGCAAAAGGCTCAGACCGCTGACGTCGCCCAGTTCGCGCCGCTCGATATCCGTCAGCGTGCAACGGCCCGCGCGAAATCCGTCGACATCATAGAAATCGGAACGGACATGGACGGCGACCGCCTCCTCCCAGAAGCGCCGGTTCACTGCCATGGCCTCGACCGCCGACACCTCCGGCTTATCCGTCATTGCACCCCAACCGTCTGTTGCCTACGCTTCTTCCGATGATAAGGGAGAACCGGGAGGAAACGGCATGCAACTGGAAGAAAAAGTCGTCGTCGTAACGGGCGGCGGGCGCGGCTTGGGACGCGCCTATTGCGAAGCTATGGCGCGTGAAGGCGCGGCGGTGGTGGCCGGCGACATTCGCGACACGGGCGAGACCGTTGCCACCATCGAGGCTGCCGGTGGCCACGCGATCGGCGTGAAACTCGATGTTGCCGACATGAACAGCTGTCAGGTACTGGCCGATCGCGCGGTCGAGGCCTTCGGCCGGATCGACGTGCTGGTGAACAACGCCGCGCTCTACGGCGACATCAGCGGCGGCCGCTTCGACCAGTTGGGCGAAGACCAGTGGGACCGGGTCATGGCGGTCAATGTCAAAGGTATCTGGAACTGCTGCAAAGCCTGCGTTCCGTCGATGCGGCAGGGCGGTGGTGGATCGATCGTCAACATCTCATCCCTCGCCGCGACCTACGGTATGCCGTTCGCGCTGGACTACGCCACGTCGAAAGCGGCTGTGATCGGCATGACGCGCAGTTTGGCGCGCGAACTGGGCCGTGACTGGATCCGGGTGAATGCCGTCGGGCCAAGCGCGGTGCTGACCGAAGGCACCGATGAATTCATGGGCGAAAAGCGGGATAAGGCACTGCAAGTGATCGCCGCCGGTCAGGCCCTGCAAAGCAATCTGACCACTGACGACATGGTCGGCACCATCATCTTCCTAGCATCCGATGCGGCGAAATTCATCACCGGCCAGACCGTTATGGTCGACGGTGGTTCGGTCATGCTTTGACCTCGACGCGGGTCGACGGCCGATCAGTCCTGACGCAAGGCCGGAAAGCCCTCGTACCAGATTGAATGATCGCCGTCATGGTTGCCCATGCCCGGTTTGGTGAGGCAGCCGCGCGGGGCGATGAAGCTGTCGATCCGCCGCTCGGGCTGTTCGTGCCAGCCGATGTTGAAGGCACAGAGTTTCGGGAAGAACTGCAGCCGGCTGTACGGCAGATGGTCGTGGATCCACCACGCCAGGGCGCGCCAGTCGGCGCCAGTGGCATAGCGGTCGGCAAACCATGGCAGCACGATGCAGGCCATCGCCCCCATGTGTCCGTTGTCGTCCAGCCGGTCCCAGACATGCCGGCTGCGCGCCCGCGCCGGCCGGGCACAGTTGAGCCCATTGGCATTACCGAACGCGTTGACCGCTTCATTGCGATAGGACGACCGGACACTGACATGGCCGAAGGTGCTGCGTAACGGCTCCAACAAGTCTTCGCAAAGCCGGCTGCCGGCCGCAACGGCCAGGTCGGGATTATCGGGCAGGTTCGGAATGCCGTAGAAAACCGAAATCTCGCTGTAGAGGAAGTCGCGCAGGAAGAAGGACGGCGACAGGCGGATCCGCCCCAGCTCCTCCAGCCCGCGCATACTGCCCGGCTTGCGCATCGCCTACTTGTCCGGCGTCGGCAGGTAGGTCACCGCCTCGATCCGATTGCCGTCCAGATCCCGAATGAAGGCGGCGTAGTAGGTCGGCGTATACTGCGGACGTGGGGCCGGCGCGCCGTCATCGGTGCCGCCCGCCGACAACGCGGTAGCATGAAAGGCATGGATTGCGTCGGTATCGGGACCCCACAGACAGATATGAACGCCGGTAGCGGCATCGACCGGTGCCATGCCGCCGCGCAGGTTCAACCAGAACTCGGGATACCTCTTGCCGAACCCGATGGTTTCGTCGCGCGTCATCATCCGGCTAAAGCCGAGACACGACAGCACCTCATCATAGAAGGCGCCCGCCGCCTCGAGGTCGGCCACTCCAATGGAAATGTGATCGATCATTCTCTTTCCTTTTCGGGACCGCTGCGACGGCGAAGCGACAGCAGCCACAGGCAGAACACGAAGACCGCGACCAGGACCAACGGCCAGAACACGGCAATCCCAACCGGACCGATAAACCAAAGCAGACCGCCGATCACCAATACGAACAGCAACGGCCAAGAGCGCAGAAACCAGCGCCTAAACGTCACACGCCGGAAGTCATGTTGCTGCCACTGCATCGCCGCGTCAAAGAGTGCCTTGACAATGAGAACAAAACAAGTACATTCACATCACATTCACCCGGTGCCCGGATGGCGTTGCGGCGAGTGACCCAGGTCCCGCCCCGGCAGCCAATCCCAGCAGCCGGGTGTATTTCTTCCGGCGCGGAGGATACGCAGCATGTCAGCCATCGATCGGACGCGGACGGCCTTCGTCATCGATAGCGACATAGACGTAGGTGCCCTCGGTCACCATGATCTCTTCCGCACGCTCACGCCGGGTGACGACCGTTTCGATGTGCACGGCAACCGACGTTGTTCCCGTCCGTGTCACTTCGGCATAAAGGCTGACCAGGTCGCCCACGGCAATCGGCCGGTGGAACTTCATGCTGTCGACGGCGACGGTCGCAAAACGCCCGCGCACCAAGCGGGCGGCGCAGACGCCGCCGGCAATGTCCATCTGGCTCAACACCCAGCCGCCGAAGATATCGCCGTTGGCATTGGTATCGGCCGGCATCGGCACGGTCCGTACCACCGGCTCGCCCTTGATCGTACGGATCAGTTCGCCCATAGGCCCCTCCAACGATTGCTTGAGAACACTACATTTTGTCGCTAGATGGGGAGCCTACTACGGTATTCTGTGATTCACCCACATTTGACGAGAGCCAAACGGTTCGTGGGCATCACCTGACGTAAATAGAGTGACTTGCGGATGAACGATCTCTTCGCGCCCTCGCGCCGGCAATCGAAAGACACCTACTCGGCCAAGGATATCGAAGTCCTGGAGGGGCTGGAGGCGGTCCGGCGACGCCCCGGCATGTATATCGGCGGCACGGACGAGCGCGCGCTGCATCATCTGGCCGCCGAGGTCCTGGACAACGCCATGGACGAGGCGGTGGCGGGCCATGCCGACCGGATCGAGGTCGAACTGCGGGCGGGCAATGTGCTGCGGATCAGCGACAACGGGCGCGGCATCCCGGTCGACAAGCACCCGAAGTACAAGGACAAGTCGGCGCTTGAGGTGATCTTCACCACGCTCCACTCGGGCGGCAAGTTCTCCAACAAGGCGTATCAGACGTCGGGCGGGCTGCATGGCGTCGGCATATCCGTGGTCAACGCCCTGTCCGACGAGGTCACGGTGGAGGTCGCGCGCGACCGGGTGCTGTGGCAGCAGGCCTACGCGCGCGGCAAGCCAACGAGCAAACTCAAGCAGACCGGCAAGGCGCCGAACCGGCGCGGTACGACGATCACCTTCCATCCCGATGCCGAAATCTTCGGCGCCGATGCGGCGTTCAAACCGGCGCGGCTCTACCGCATGGCCCGCTCCAAGGCCTATCTTTTTCGCGGTGTCGAGATCCGCTGGTCGTGCGATGCGGCGCTGATCACCGGCAAGGACGACACGCCGGCGGAAGAGAACCTGCGCTTCCCCGGTGGGCTGGTCGATTTTCTCGCCGCCAGTGTCGGCAGCGGCAACACGGTGACGGCAGAGCCGTTCGCCGGCCGCGCCAAGCTGCCGGATCAACCCGGCGAGTTGGAGTGGGCCGTGCACTGGCCGGTCGACGGCGAGGCGTTCCTGAACTCCTATTGCAACACGATCCCGACCAGCGAAGGCGGAACGCACGAATCCGGTCTGCGCACCGCGCTCACGCGCGGACTGAAGGCCTATGGCGAACTAACCAATAACCGTAAGGCGGCGCAGATCACCGGTGACGATGTCATGGGCTCGGCCGCCGCCATGCTGTCGATCTTCATGCCGGAACCGCAGTTCAGCGGCCAGACCAAGGAGAAGCTGGCGACGCCGGAGGCGGCACGCTGGGTCGACGGGTTGGTGCGCGATCATTTCGATCACTGGCTGTCCGGCGACCCGGACCGGGCCGGCCGCCTGCTCGCCTGGGCGGTCGAGAAGGCCGATGAGCGCCGGCGGCGGCGCGAGGAACGCGAGGTCAACCGAAAGACGGCGACGCGCAAGATCAGGCTGCCGGGCAAGCTGGCCGACTGCACCCGGTCGGCCGCCGATGGCACCGAGCTGTTCCTGGTCGAGGGCGATTCCGCCGGCGGATCGGCGAAACAGGCGCGTAACCGCGAACTGCAGGCGGTTCTTCCGCTGCGCGGCAAGATCCTGAACGTCGCCAGCGCCGGCAGCGCCAAACTGGCGGCAAACCAGGAGTTATCCGATCTCATGCAGGCCTTGGGTTGCGGCACGCGTGCACGCTACCGCGAGAACGACCTGCGCTACGACAAGATCATCATCATGACGGACGCCGACGTCGACGGCGCCCATATCGCCTCGCTGCTCATGACCTTCTTCTTCCGTGAGCTGGGCGACCTGGTGCGCGAAGGTCATCTCTATCTGGCGCTGCCACCGCTCTATCGGCTGACCCAGGGTGGCAACACGCTGTACGCCCGCGACGACGCACACCGTGAGGAGCTAATGCAGTCGGCGTTCACCGGCCGCGGCAAGGTCGACGTCAGCCGCTTCAAGGGACTGGGCGAAATGCCGCCGGCGCAGCTCAAGGAAACCACCATGGATCCGAAGAACCGCACGCTCTTGCGCGTGGTGCTGCCGGAAGACAGCCGGCAGACCGACGATCTGGTGGAACGCCTGATGGGGCGCAAGCCGGAGCTGCGCTTCGAGTTCATTCAGGAGAACGCCCGGTTCGTCACCGACATCGACGTCTAGGCGCATATCGCCCAGGCATTCGTCGAAGAAGACGCGGCGCGCTCGCCGCAACGCGTTGCTTCACGTATTGATGACGAAATGGCGACGTCACTGGCAGCCGCCGGCCTGGCACCCTATCTCTATAGTATCGGCAACAACGAGGGACAGGGAGCCATGCGGCAGGTCTGGCAGACATCCATGCTGGCGCTCGCGGCCGTGTTCGCGACGACGACGGCGCAAAGCGAAACCATCACCCACGAGTTCCATTATCCGTCCTACGACCCGCAGTATGTTCAGTACGCTGCGTCAAAGGGCAGCTTCCCGGTGGTGCTGGTCGACAGCCCGATTGCCGGCGATGAACTGGTCGGTTCTCTGGCACTCCCGGGGTCGTATCCGCAAGTGCCTTTGACGGAGGTCAGTGAGGCCGATCGCAAAGGCCAGTATCTCGTGCTGGCGTTCCACTCACCGATCAACATCGGTGGCGACAAGCTGTGCGTCGACCCATCCACTGCCGCGAGCAATGCCCCCGGCGGTGCGTTGCGTGTACAGGCTGCCTTCTGTAGTGGCGATGAAGTCCTGTCGGAAGCGGTGATGACGACGGAGCGGCCGTCCGGCACCGCGGACAAAGGCTTCAACGGTGCTATGGCACGCCTGTTGAATCGCGTCTTGTCGACCAGAAGCCCGAATGACGACGGATCATGCGGACGATCAAGCTGTTAAGCACCAAGCCATCGCGCTGGCTGGCGCTTGGGCTTGCCGCCCTGGCGTCGGCCTGCGCCGGCATCACCAGCACCTACTCCCCGAATATCTCCACGTTCTATACGCCGGGGGTCGTGCGTTACGCCGTGCAAGGCGGCGCCATGCCGTTGGTGGTACGCGGCGTGGCCCTGGAAGGCCAAAGCAGCGAGGCGACCGCCAGCATGGCGGCGGCCAATATGCGGCTGCCCCGCTGGTTCCAGTCCGTGCCGTTTCAGGCTCCGCCTGTCGAAGGTGCGCCGAGCGGCAACTACCGCACCGTGCTGCTGTTCAATCCGGTGGCCTTGTCGACGGACGGCGGTGACGCTTGCGGGCCATTGGACCGCATCGAAACCGGCGGTCCAACGGACGTGACCAGGATCGTCGCGGCGTTTTGCACTGGCGATTCAGTGATCACCAGCGTCCGCGGCAGTGCGCCCAGCGACGGAACGGAGATGTCGGTGGCTCGCCTTCTGACCCAGGTCAGCTTCGGCCTCTATCCGGCGCGGAATCCGACCTTCGATTTCGACAAGCGCGACTTCTTTTTCGAGCGCCCCTGGCGCTAGGTCGACAGTTCGGCTGTATTTGGTGCGGACAACCAGGCGCGCATAGCGGCGTTGACCTGCGCGGGCCGTTCCAGCGTGCTGAGATGGCCGCAGTCCTCGATAACGACGAGTTCCGAGCTCTGAATGCCCTGGTGCATCGTTTCGTGCACGGATAGCGGCGTACGTGAGTCCTGACGGCCGACGAGGATCAATGTCGGACAATCGATAGAGGCCAGGTCCGGTCGGCTGTCCGGCCGTCCCATTATTGCGATTTGCTGCCGGACAAAACCTTCAAGACCAATGTCTTGCGCCATCGCCTTCACATCCGACACGAGGACGTCGTCATCGGTCCGGTCCGGGTGGATGAACTGCGGCAGTAACCGGTCGGTGACGCCGATGAACCGCCCTTTCTGTGCCTGGTCGACCATCTGTCGCCGCAGTTGCAGGCGCGCCTCGTCGTCCGGGCCCGCATCGGTGTCGAGCAGCGCAAGCCGGTCGACCCGTTCCGCCGCCTGACGCATCACTTCGAAACAGATGTAGCCGCCGAACGACAGCCCGGCGATCGAAAACGCCGGCGGCGCCGCAGCCAGAATGGCGCTGGCGATGTCACCGATGTCCTCATGCCGTCGATGCTCGTCCGTCACGACAATGTCGGCAACGTCGGCCAGCCCCGATACCTGAGCCTGCCAGAGGATTTCGGTGCACAACAGGCCGGGAACGAGAATGAGGTGAGGTGTGTCGCCGCTCATTTCACCAACGCACTCAATTCCTTGAATGCCGACGTACCCGCCTGCCCCAGCCACTCGAACAGCACCATCTCGCTGTTCACCACGTCGACGCCGGCCGACTGCAACCGGTCGCGCGCAAGATCGACGCTTTCGGGGCGCCGCGACGACACCGCGTCGAGAACGACGAAAGGCGTAAAACCGCGCTCTTTCAAATCGAGCGCCGTCTGCAACACGCACACATGCGCTTCCACGCCGCCAATGACGACCTGCGGCCGGTCGGCAGCCGTAAATCGGTGCATCATGGCGTCGTCCCCCGAGCAGGCGAAGTGAACCTTGTCCATCGTCGCGCCGTCCGGCACCAGACCGGCGATGTCCGGTACGGTCTGGCCGAGGCCGCGCGGATACTGCTGTGAGGCCAGCGTCGGCACCTCGAGCACCGACGATGCCCGCAGCAAACGGGCACACCCCGCCACCGCGCCCTCCGCATCGCACATCGCCGGCAGCAAGCGCTCCTGCATGTCCACAATCAAGAGTTGTGATTTGGTCGCGCTCAACAGCATGTCACCCTCCCCGACGATTTTGCTTATCCATCATGAAAACCAAAGACATGGCACGGCAAACTTCAGACACTACCGATAGTGCGCATCGTCAACCAAACGTTGACAGGCCGCATGGCAGCCTCTATGTCGCATAGTAGCAACGAGAGCAAGCGCAGCAGAGAAATTTGAGGCGTGCGACCCGGATCGGTGTCTCGCGCCGTTTTGTATCCATATGTCCTTTATAAATCTGGGTTTGAGTGACGCGCTCCTGAAGGCGGTCGGAGATGCCGGCTATAACGAGCCGACTCCGATCCAGCAGCGCGCTATTCCGCATGTCCTGCAGGGACGTGACGTGTTGGCCTGCGCCCAGACCGGGACGGGCAAAACCGCCGGCTTCACCCTGCCCATGATCGACATGCTGTCCGAGGGGCGCGCCCGGGCGAGAATGCCACGCTCGCTGATCCTGGAGCCGACACGCGAACTTGCCGCCCAGGTGTCCGAGAACTTCGAGCTTTACGGCAAGTATCACAAGCTGAGCATGGCGCTGCTGATCGGCGGCGTATCTTTCGACGACCAGAAGGATGTCATCGACCGTGGCGTCGACGTGCTGATCGCGACGCCAGGCCGCCTGCTTGACCATTTCGAACGCGGCGGGCTGCTGCTCCGGGGCGTGGAAGTCCTGGTTATCGACGAAGCCGACCGCATGCTCGACATGGGCTTCATTCCGGACGTCGAGCGTATCGTCCAGCTCACCAATCCCAAGCGTCAGACCCTGTTCTTCTCGGCCACGATGGCGCCGGAAATCAGGCGCCTTGCCGATGCATTCCTGAAGGATCCGGTCGAGATCGAGATCGCCCCACCGGCCTCGCCGGCGGAAACGGTCGACCAGCGCCTGTCGGTTGTCGACGCCGAGGACAAGCGCGACGCGCTGCGTTCGCTCCTGCGCAGTCAGCCGGTGAAAAACGCTTTCGTATTCTGCAACCGCAAGCGCGATGTGGATATCGTTCATAAATCGCTGAGCAAACACGGATTCAATGCGGCCGGCATGCATGGCGACATGTCGCAGAGCTACCGCATGGAAACCCTGGAGCGGTTCCGCAACGGCGAAATCACCATTCTGGTCTGCAGCGATGTCGCGGCCCGCGGCATCGACGTTCAGGGCCTCAGCCACGTGTTCCTGTTCGATGTGCCGATTCACGCCGAGGACTATGTTCATCGCATCGGGCGAACCGGGCGCGCGGGCATGCCCGGGCGCGCTTTCACATTGGCGACGCCGGACGATGCCAAATTCGTTGCCGCAGTGGAGAAGCTGATCGGCAAACCGATCACCAGGTTCGAAATTGAAGACATGAAGACGGTCGAGTTGGGCGACGCCGAAGGCGGACGGCGGCGCCGCGGTCGCGGCCGGCAGGACAATCGCAAAGGCCCGCCGGGCAAGCCAGCGGCGGCCCAGGCAAAACCGGGCAACAGGCAATCCGACGCAAAGCCGCCGCAACGTCAACGCAACCCGCGGCAGTCACGCGACGATACGGCCGATAAACCCGTTGTCGGTTTGGGCGACCACGTGCCAGCATTTCTGTTGCGGCCGGTGGTTCGCAAGTAGGCACGGCCGCCGTGACCGGTGTTCCGCCATCGGCCCCGGCAATGAACGGAGACCGCCATGCAGACGATCTTTGTGATGGTCAAGTGCGAGCTGGGTAAGACCTACGAAGTCGCCAACAAGGCGGTCGAGGCCACCGACAAGATCTCCGAGGTGCATTCGATTTCCGGTCAATATGACCTGATGATGAAGTGCTACCTGGCCGATGGCGAAGACATCGGGCATTTCGTGACCGAGGCGATCCAAACGCTGGATGGCGTCAAAGACACCTTCACCCTGATCACGTTCAAGACCTTTACCTGAACTGTACGTCGGCGCTGTCTTTGGGCGCGGACCGCATCCGTCCCCGTTAGGACTTTACGACCACGTCTTCCTCGGCGGCGTTTTGATCTCGACCTGTACGCTGTCCTCCAGCGTTTCGTGATAGTGTCGCACGCCCGCACGATGCCGCCAGATATCGCCGGGTTCGGCAATGAACGCCTCGCCATCGATCACGACCCGCATTCGGCCGCTGACGAGATAGCAGATCGACTCGTGATCGTCGTGGGCATGCTCGGGGTCGATGAGCCCCTTGCCGCGATGTACTTCCATGAACAGCGCGTCTTCACCGACCATAAGCGGCTTGATCGAGAGGTCGCCCGTCTCTGCGGCACCTTCAATCGCCGTCACCGGCTGGGCCGCCACATCGTCGCCGCGAACGAACTCAGCCGACGTCGGCGGTAATGCACGTTCATCCGTCATTTCATTGCCTTTCGTGAAACCGCCTGCGCGCGAACGGCGGATCGGATGACCCGGGATGCAGGAACGCCTCTAACGCATCTCGACGTCGGCCTCGCTGAAGCTCCATTCCGCACTGGCGTCGATCTCGCTCATGAAGACGGCTTCCGCCTCCGCCATGGCGGCATCCTCGTCGGCCGCCTCGACATCGGCGACCCAATAGAGTTCGCCACGCTTGAGCGTCGCTTTCAACGTCACATGGTATCGCGCCATCCGCCGCCCCACCTTGCTTTTGCTGCTGGTTTCCGACTTGGTATAGGTCGATAGACACGTGCTGTCCAACCGGCGTCACCCCGTTGGAACAGCGAAACCAAGGGAGGAACGGCGATGGCGCGTTACGATGTGTTGCTGCCGACGATGGGCGTTGGAAGCTATGCCACACCGGGCTGGCTGTTTCCCTTCCGGGAGGCCATGGCCAGCGGTCGGGCCGGCCCCGACGACGTCGATGAGGCATTCGAGGACGCAACACGCATCGTCATCGACGATCAGGTGAACGCCGGCATCGACATCATCTGCGACGGCGAACTCCAGCGACAGCGTTTCGTCTACGAAATGTACGACCGCCTGAGCGGGCTTGAGCGTATTCCCGCCACCCGCCGACTGGGTGTCCCCGGTTACGACCGCGCGCCGAAATTCGTCGCCAACGAACCGATCGTTGCGACAAACGGCCTGGGACTGCTGGATGAATACAAGGCGCTGGCGCGGCTGGCGCCACGCCACCATTTGAAGATTGCCTTTCCCGGCCCGCTGACGTTCGCACAGAACATCATGCCCGGCGATCACTACGGCGACGACGACGCTGCACACGCCAGGTTGCTGCAGGACATTGTCGCCATCCTGAGGGCCGAAACGGAAGCGCTGATCGGCGCCGGCGCCGAGCTTGTGCAGATCGATGAGCCGGGCCTGACTAGCCAGCCCGACGGCTTCGACCAAGATGCCGCGGCGGCGGCGATCAACGACGTGATTGCAGGACACGCCGATCGCACGGCCGTTCATATCTGCTTCGGCAACAACGCCAGCCGGCCGTTCGCGCCGCGTAACATGACACGCCTGATGCCATCGATCCGCGCTCTGAAGTCGTCGATGCTACTGCTTGAGTTCGCCAACCGGGAAATGTCCGAAGTGGAACTGCTCGGCGATTTGAGCAAAGCGTTCGAAATCGCAGCCGGCGTCATCGACGTGAAGTCCTTCCATATCGAAACCGCCCAGGACGTTGAAGAACGGCTGCGGCAAGTCATGCAGTACGTCCCGGTCGAGCGCCTGCTGGTGACGGCAGATTGTGGGTTTTCGGCCATTCCGCGCTGGCTGGCGCGTCAAAAGCTCGTCGCCATGGTGGAAGGAACAAAACGGGTCCGCATGGGACTTTAGGCACCCTTGGCCGCATACCAATTGTTAACGCCAGCCCACCGATACTGCCGATTGACGTATGACTCCGATTGCACCGGCCCATGACGATTATTGCGCCGATTTCATCGCCGAAGGTCGTGCCACTGCGCCCCGCCGTGGCCGGCCATCACGCGCGCGCAGACGCCACGGATGCCGGCCCAGTCAAGCAACGGCCATCGGGCCTTGCGCGATCGCAGCCGCTGCTGTCGGGTGGTACGCTGCTGACCGCGCAGCAGGACGGCGGTGCGCGGAACGGACTTAAAGGATCGGCGGCCGACCGCCAGAACGCGACATTGCAGTATGGACAGGGCCAGGGGCCGTCGCGGCCGGCTGCAACGTCCGGATCCGAGGCTAACAGGCAAGAAAAAGACACGACGCGGCCAGGTGAGCTGACGGAAGCCGAGCAGGAAGAAGTCCGCGACCTGCAGAAACGCGATGCCGAAGTCCGCCGTCACGAACAGGCCCACGCCAATACCGGCCGCCCGTACACCGGCAGCCCGCAGTATGAATTCGAGCAGGGCCCTGACGGCAAGCGCTATGCCGTTGCCGGCCATGTCTCGATCGACGTGTCGCCGGTGCACGGCGATCCGAAGGCGACGATCCGCAAAATGGAGAAGGTCCATCGTGCCGCTCTGGCACCGGCCGAGCCATCGGCTCAGGACCGCGCCGTAGCGTCACAGGCGCAACAGGAGAAGCTGAAGGCGCAGCGTGACGTGGCCCAGGGCAAAGAAACCGACGATCCCCTGACGCCGCAGGTCGAGCGCGCTGAGCCTCATGCACACGGCGCATCTGACGAGGGCGCGCCGGCGGCATCGCCTGCCGCTGCGGCCGGCGGGCATTTAGGTTCCGCGCAGAAGACGCCGGCGTCGCCAGCCATCGACCTGATCGCCTAAGTCGCGTCGCGTTCCGCTGATGCCGCCGCCTGACGGCGTTTGAGCCGCGCCTCGCGATAGGCAATGTAGGTCGTGCTGGCGAAGATGGTGATGCCACCTACCCAGGTCCAAAGGTCCGGTATTTCGGCAAAGACGAGATAGCCAACCGCAGCGGCCCAGATCAGGCGGGTAAAGTCGAACGGCAGCACGGCCGTTGTGTCCGCCAGCTTGAACGCCTCGGCCATCGACATGTGTGCAACCGTGCCCATCGCCCCCATCGCCGCGAACAACAGGAGCTGGTGCCACGTCGGCCATTCCCAGACGAACAGCGCGGCGACTAGAGAAAACGGCGTCAGGAAGAGACCCTGATAGGCCGTGATCGTGATGCTGGAGTCGGTTCGCGACAGCACCTTGATGATCAGCATCGCCATGGCCCAGATGGCCGATGACGTCAGGACCAGCATCATTCCCAGATCGATCTCGATCACGCCGGGGCGCAGGATGATCATCGCACCGGCGAAACCGAACATCAGGGCGCCGATGCGCCGGAGATGAATACGCTCGCCAAGAAACAGAACGGCACCGATCGTGGCGAACAAAGGCGCGGTGAAACTCATCGCCGCCACCTTGGCCAGTGGCGACAGACTAAGCGCCGTGAAGAACATCAGCATGGCGAAAATCTGAATCGATCCGCGCAAGGCGTGCAGCGGAAAGTTCGCCGTGCGGAAGACGCCAAGACCGTTGCGCCAAAAGAACGGCAGCATGACGATCAGGCCAAACAGATTGCGGAAGAAGGCGATCTCGAAGGGGTGTATGTCATCGACCGTCGACGCGTATCGGATCACCGTGTGCATGCCGGTGAAGCCAAGGGTCGAAAAGACGATGAGAAGCGAAGCGCGCAGCTCCGGTGGAATCTGGTTGAACCACCGGACCAGCGACGCGATCGGAGAATTCATCGACACAAACTATACACCGCGTTGCGGACCGACAACCTCGGCGACATCATGGCACCTATGCATGACAGGCCGTGGCCTGATACTGTCTTCCGGTCAACGAGGGGACCACGGCGGCATGAGCGACTTTCAGGTACTAGCGACCAACCACACCAGTTTTACGGTATCGGATCTTGAACGCAGCCTTGGCTTTTTCCGCGACGCGCTGGGGTTCGAGGTCACCTCTGTCGCGCCGCGCGATCCCGACGCGATCCAATCCATTACCGGGGTCGAAGGTGCCGGCGTACAGATCGCCTACGTGCGCGGACCGGGACACAGTCTTGAGCTCATCGAATACACCGGCCCCGAGGGGCGCGGACACGTGCACCCCCGGCCGTGCGACGTCGGTTTCGCGCATGTCGCCTATGACGTCGACAACGTCGATGCCGCGGTCGACGCCGCCATGCGGCACCAGGTTCGACCGCTGGGTCCGATCACGGTTATCGACAAGGGCCCGAACGCCGGCGCCAGAGTGGTCTATCTGCGCGACCCGGACGGGATCACCATCGAGTTCATCCAGAAGCCCTGAACCCGGCCGCCATTTGCTGATCGCGAACGGTTCGGTGCGACGATCACGGCCAACCTGTTTGGCCGGAAGCTAGCCCTTGCCCCCTCGCCCCTTGCCCACCTACACGGCTGCGGTCGCCGCGCTGGGCGCGCTGTTCATCCAGCTGCCCACGATACGCTGGATTGTCCCACTGCTCGAAGGCGACGGGTCGGACGCGACGTCAGACGGCATGCCTGTCATCGTGCTCTACACGATCCTGCCGACCCTGATGAGCATCGTCTGGATCTGGTTCTTCGCCGTCTGGCGCGAGGCCGACGGCTGGCAACGGCTCGGCCTGCGGCTCATTGCCGGCAACTGGTTGTCGCGCGCGGTCATCACCGGCCTGGCGACGCCGCTCTTGGGCATCTTCGTCGTCACCGTTACCGCACCGATCATCGGCCAGCCGAAAGCGCCGCCATTCCCGATCTCGATCGGCGACCCGCGCGCCGATACGGCTTACTACATTGCCTTGTTCGTCGCCGGTGCATGCATGGCGCCGGTGTTCGAGGAGCTCGTGTTCCGCGGCATTACCTACAACTGGCTGCGGCACCGCCTTGGTGTCATCGCCTCGGCGGTGCTGGTCTCGGTCCCGCATGCGGCGATCCATATGGACGCTGCCACCATTCCGGCGCTGAGTGCCATCTTTGTCGTCTATACCTATCTGTACGAACGCACGGGCACGCTATGGGCATCGATTACAGCCCATACGGTCCACAACGCGACGATACTGCTGTTCGCGTTCTCGATGGCGGGCCGCTAGGCCGGGCCGGAGGCCGGCCCCAACGCGCCGCCGGCGCGGCCATCGCCATAAACCTGATGTGCGCGGGCTTCGAAAGCCGACACCATGCGCTGGACCGCCTCGTTGAAGACGGCGCCGGCGACGGCCTGCATCATGCGCGAGCGGAACTCGAAATCGATATAGAAGTCAATGGCGGTCGCATTGCCATCATCCGACGGCTCGAACCGCCAATGGTTGTTGAGATAGCGAAACGGGCCGTTGACGTATTCGACATCAATGCGCTCGCAATGCTGCAGCGTGACCTTCGATGTAAAAGTCTCGCGGAACACCTTGAAACCGACCATGAGATCGCCCCAGATCACATTGCCTTCGCGACGGGTGATACGGCAGGCAACGCACCAGGGCAGGAACTGCGGATACTGCTCGATATCGGCGACCAGATCGAAAAGCTGGTCCTGCCGGTAGGGCAGGACGCGTTTTTCGGCATGCGTCGGCATTTTGCTCAGGCGTGCTCCGCCAGGGTGGCGTCGCGGCGCCGGCGCAGTTCAGCGAAGTCACTGTCGGCGTGGTACGAGGACCGGGTCAGTGGCGAGGCCGATACCATCAGGAAGCCCTTGCCGCGCGCCATCTGTTCGTAGGCGGCAAACTCCTCCGGATCGACGAACCGGTCGACCGCATGGTGCTTCGGCGTCGGCTGGAGGTACTGGCCGATGGTCAGGAAGTCGACGTTGGCCGCCCGCATGTCGTCCATCACCTGTGCAACCTGCTGCCGGTCTTCGCCCAAACCGACCATGATTCCGGACTTGGTGAAGATCGACGGATCGAGCTCCTTGACCCTCGCCAGCAATTGCAGCGAACCGAAATAGCGCGCGCCCGGGCGCACCGTCGGATAGAGCGCCGGCACCGTCTCCAGATTGTGATTGAACACGTCCGGCCGGGCGTCGACGACGACCTCAAGCGCACCGTCCTTGCCCTGGAAGTCCGGCGTCAGGATCTCCACCGTGGTGTCTGGCGACGTGGCCCGCAACTGGCCAATAACCTTGGCGAAGTGATCGGCGCCGCCGTCCGGCAGGTCATCGCGGTCAACCGATGTGATGACCACGTGACGCAGGCCGAGGCGCGCCACGGCCTGGGCGACGCGCGCCGGCTCAAGCGGATCGAGGTGGGCCGGCCGGCCGGTCTTCACGTTGCAGAAAGCGCAGGCGCGGGTGCACACATCGCCCATGATCATCATGGTGGCGTGGCGCTTCGACCAGCATTCACCGATGTTCGGGCAGCCGGCCTCTTCACAGACCGTCACAAGACCGTTGTCGCGCACGACCTTGCGGGTTTCGAAATAGGTCTTCGACGTCGGCGCCTTGACGCGAATCCAGGCCGGCTTGCGCTTGATCGGGCTGTCCGGACGATTGCGCTTCTCCGGATGGCGCAAGTTGCGTTCCAGCACCTTCTCGTCCGCTTCCACACTCATGGCACCAAATCCTCATCACGACGCCAAACTGCAAGCCAAGCGCCGATTACCCTAGAAATGTATCGTCCGTCCATAGGCGTCAAGCACGGCCTCATGCATCATCTCCGACAGGGTTGGATGCGGGAAAATGGTGTGCATCAATTCAACTTCTGTCGTTTCGAGCGTCTTGGCCACGGTGTATCCCTGGATCAGCTCGGTCACTTCAGCGCCAACCATGTGCGCACCAAGCAACTCGCCCGTCTTGGCATCGAAAACCGTCTTCACCATGCCCTCGGGCTCGCCCAGGGCAATGGCCTTGCCGTTGCCGATGAACGGGAACCGGCCGACCTTCACCTGATGGCCGGCTGCCTTGGCAGCCGCCTCGGTCAGCCCGACGCTGGCAATCTGCGGTGCGCAGTAGGTACAGCCCGGAATGTTGCCGGTCTTCATCGGGTGCACATCGGCGACGCCGGCGATCTTTTCGACACAGATGACGCCCTCATGGCTCGCCTTGTGCGCCAGCCAGGGCGGGCCGACCAGATCGCCAATGGCGTAAACGCCCGGCTCGTCCGTCTGCAGCCACCGGTCGACGACGATATGCGACCGATCGACTTTCACCCTGGTGTTTTCGAGGCCGATGTCCTCGGTGTTTCCGACGATGCCGACTGCCGAAATTACCCGGTCTACCGTCAGCTTCTCGGTCTTGCCGCCACTGTCGATCGTCGCGGTTACCTGGTTCTTGCCGCGGTCGAGGCTCTTCACCTGCGCGCCGGTCATGATCTTCATGCCCTGCTTCTCGAACGCCTTGTGCGCGAAGGCCGAGATTTCCTCGTCCTCCACCGGCAGGATCCGGTCCACGACCTCGACCACTGTGACGTCGACGCCAAGCGTGCGATAGAAGCTGGCGAATTCGATGCCGATGGCGCCCGAGCCGATGACGAGCAGCGACTTGGGCATGCTCTCCGGCACCATCGCGTGCTTGTAGGTCCAGACGAGCTTGCCGTCGCTTTCCAGCCCGGGCAGCTCACGCGCGCGCGCGCCCGTTGCCAGAATGATGTGCTTGGCCGACAGATCGGCGACCGGCTTGCCGTCTTTCTCGACCGAAACCCGGCCCTTGCCGGCCAGACGCGCTGTGCCGTCGATGACCGTGACCTTGTTCTTTTTCAGCAAATGGCCGACGCCGGAATTGAGTTGTTTCGCCACCTTGCGGCTGCGTTCGACCACCTTCTTCAAGTCGAACTCAAGCCCGGTGATCTTCAGCCCATAGTCACCGGCCCGCTGCGCCATGTGGTAGGCCTCGGCCGTGCGCAGCAATGCCTTTGTCGGGATGCAGCCCCAGTTAAGACATATGCCGCCGAGGTGCTCGCGCTCGACCACCGCAGCCTGCATGCCAAGCTGCGCCGCACGGATAGCGGCGACATAGCCGCCCGGCCCGGCGCCGATGACAACGAGATCAAAGCTCTGCTGCGCCATCTGACTGCCCCTACAGCAACATCGTCATCGGGTCCTGCACCAGCTTCTTGAACGCCGCCAGATATTCCGCACCGATGGCGCCGTCGACCGCGCGATGGTCGACCGACAGGGTGCAGGTCATCACGGTGGCGACGACCAGCGCGCCGTCCTTCACCACGGGGCGTTGTTCGCCGGCACCAACCGCAAGGATGCAGGCCTGCGGTGGATTGATAACGGCGTCGAACTGCTTGATGCCGAACATGCCGAGATTGGAAATCGAGAAGGTGCCGCCCTGATAATCCTCCGGCATCAGCTTGCCGGTTCGCGCTTTCTCCGCCAGTTCGCGCGCCTCGGCCGAAATCGCCTCAAGCCCCTTGGCATGGGCAGCCCGGATGACCGGGGTGATGAGGCCACGGTCGGTGGCCACGGCGACGGCAATGTCGACCGACTGGTACCGCTTGATGCCATCGGGCGTATAGGCCGAATTCGCGGCCGGCACCTTGAGCAACGCAATTGCCGCCGCTTTGACGACCAGATCATTGACCGAGAGTTTGAATGCGCCATCGGCCCGTTCGTTCAGCTGCTTTCGCAGTGCCAGTAACGCATCGATTTCACAGTCCACCGACATATAGAAGTGCGGCACCTGCTGTTTCGATTCGGTCAGGCGACGCGCGATGGTCTTGCGCATCGATGAGAGAGGTTCGAGCTCGAACGGCGCCTCAAAGGGTTGAGCCTCGGCCACGACAGCCGGTGCCGCCGCGGTTGGCGCGACGGGTTGCGCCGCAGCCGGACGCGTCGCGTCGGACAGTGCGGCCTCGACATCCGCTTTGACGATGCGGCCGTTCGGGCCGCTGCCGGCGATCTGTGCCAGTTCGATGCCGGCCTGGGCCGCCATGCGCCGTGCCAGCGGGCTGGCAAACACGCGGTCACCGCCGGTCGCCACGGTCGCCGGCGCAGCAGCCGGTTGCGCCGGGGCCGGCGCAGGCGAAGGTGCCGGAGCCGCAACCGGTGTCTCAGCGGTCTCCGCCGTGGGCGACGGGGCTGCAGCCGGGGCCGCTTCGAAACCATCGAGTGCCGATGCGTCCTCGCCTTCTTCCAACAGGACGGCAATCGGCAGGTTCACCGCAACACCTTCGGTTCCTTCCGGCACGAGCAGGCGACCCACCGTGCCTTCGTCGACGGCCTCCACTTCCATGGTCGCCTTGTCGGTTTCGATCTCGGCGATCACATCGCCGGGACCAACCGTGTCGCCTTCCTTGACCAACCATTTCGCCAGCGTGCCCTCGGTCATCGTCGGCGACAGCGCGGGCATGGTGATGGCAATCGGCATTCGTTCGTCTCCCTGCCCTGAAGGCTCTAGCGATAACAGACAGCGCGCGCCGCGGCGGCCACCTTTTCGGCGTCGGGCAGCGCCAGTTTTTCGAGGTTGGCCGCGTACGGCATCGGCACGTCTTCGCCAGTGACCCGCGCCACCGGCGCATCAAGATAATCGAAAGCGTCCTGCATGATGCGGGCGGCGACTTCGGCGCCGATGCCACAAGTCGGCCAGCCCTCCTCGACACTCACGCAACGGTTGGTCTTCTGCACCGATTTCACGACAGTCGCCGAATCCAACGGCCGCAGGCTCCGAAGGTCTATGACCTCCGCATCGATGCCATCGGCTGCGAGCTGTTCGGCCGCTTCCAACGCCCAACCGACGGCGATGGAGTAGGCGACAAGCGTGACATCCCCACCCTCGCGCACCACGCGCGCCCTTCCGATCGGCACGGTGTAATCGTCGATATCCGGCACATCGAACGAGTGGCCGTAAAGGATCTCATTCTCCAGGAAAATCACCGGGTTCGGATCGCGGATCGCCGATTTCAACAACCCCTTCGCGTCATCGGCACTGAAGGGGGCCACGACCTTCAGGCCCGGGCAGTGCGCATACCAGGCGGCATAGTTCTGCGAATGCTGCGCCGCCACCCGTGCGGCGGCGCCGTTCGGGCCACGAAACACGATCGGGCAGGACATCTGGCCGCCCGACATGTAGAGCGTCTTGCCGGCGGAATTGACGATCTGATCGATCGCCTGCATGGCGAAGTTGAAGGTCATGAATTCGACGATGGGCCTCAAACCCGCGAAGGCCGCGCCCACCGCCAAGCCCGTAAAACCATGCTCGGTGATCGGCGTATCGATGACCCGCTTGCCGCCGAATTCCTCAAGCAGGCCCTGACTGACCTTATAGGCGCCCTGATACTCGGCGACCTCTTCGCCCATCAGCAGCACATCGCCGTCGCGCCGCATTTCCTCCGCCATCGCATCGCGCAGGGCTTCGCGGACCGTCTGGGTGTTCAACGCTGTACCAGCCGGCCATTCGACGACCGCCGGTGTGTCGTCTACCGGCGCCGGCTCAGGTGCAGCAGCAGGGGCGGCCGCCGGCACGTCCGCCGCAGATGGTGTCGCCATCGCCACAGGGGCCGATGCCTCGAAGCCGTCCAGGGCAGAACTGTCTTCATCCTCTTCGAGAAGGATCAGTATTGGCGCGTTAACCGCGACATTCTCCGATCCTTCGGCAAACAGGATGCGGCCGACGGTGCCTTCTTCAACCGCTTCGACCTCCATCGTCGCCTTGTCGGTCTCTATTTCGGCGATGATGTCGCCCGACGAAACGGCATCGCCCTCGGACACCAGCCACTTGGCGATGGTCCCCTCGGTCATTGTCGGCGATAGCGCCGGCATGGTTACGGTAATCGGCATCGCGTCTCGGCTCCGTTCCGGCGGTCAGGCGGCGACTGTGACGTCGGTGTAGAGTTCGGCAGGATCGGGCTCGGGGCTGTTTTGCGCGAACTCGGCCGCATCAGTGACGATGTCTTTGATCTCCCGGTCGATCTGTTTCAATCCGGCTTCATCGACCTCACCCATCGACAGGATGGTCTCGCGCAGGTGGTCGATCGGGTCCCGTTCCTGCCTGACCCGCTGGACCTCTTCCTTGGTGCGGTACTTCGCCGGGTCGGACATCGAATGACCGCGATAACGATAGGTCTTCATTTCAAGCAGGATGGGCCCGTTGCCGCCGCGGACATGTGCCACCGCCTCATCACCGGCCTCTTTCACCGCCAGAACATCCATCCCATCGACCTGACGGCCCGGAATGCCAATGCTCTCGCCGCGCCGGTAAAGCTCCGTTGCCGCCGTCGCCCGGGCGACCGCCGTCCCCATGGCGTACTGGTTGTTCTCGACGATGTAGATGACCGGCAGGTGCCACAGGGCGGCCATGTTGAACGCTTCATACACCTGGCCCTGGTTGGCAGACCCGTCGCCAAAATAGGTCAGCGAAAGCGCATCCGTGTCGCGGTATTTCTGCGCAAAGCCAAGACCTGTGCCGATCGGCACCTGGGCGCCGACAATGCCGTGGCCGCCGAAGAAATTCTTCTCGCGGCTGAACATATGCATCGAGCCGCCTTTGCCCTTCGAATAACCGCCGATGCGCCCGGTGAGCTCGGCCATCACGCCACGCGGGTCCATGCCGCAAGCCAGCATATGGCCATGGTCGCGATAGCTGGTAACGACGGTGTCGTCGGGTCGAATGGCGGCCTGCATGCCGACGACAACGGCCTCCTGGCCGATATAGAGGTGGCAAAACCCGCCGATCAGGCCCATGCCATACATCTGACCCGCCTTTTCCTCGAACCGGCGGATCAACAGCATTTCACGGTAGTAGTGGAGGAGTTCGTCCTTGCCGGCCTTGACCTGCGGCTTTTCCTGATCGGATTTGCGCCGCCGACGCGGTGTTCGCGTGGTCGCTTTCGCCATCCCTCTCCCCTTCGCGGTTCGCGTGTCAAAAAGGCGCTAAAGCGTCATTGAATCGATGCTAAATCGTATTCCTCAATTCGTAAAAGCTATTGTAATTTCTACGAAATTCAATGATTAACCGTATTGCAGCTAATTCTTGAAGCCACGATCTCATTGCCGCTGTCAAAATTTGTCCGGCAATTGAATGGGTTAGCTGTTGAGCGCGGCGCGGCGAGCCGATAGGCGCCTTCGTCGAGCGCCGCCCCATCGCGTCTCGCAAACGCCATGCGCGATGGAAACCTCGGGAAAGACTTGCGCCTTCGCGCCGACGCAGGGCGCGATGGAAACGGACCTAACGGAATGTCCCGCTGGGCGTCTGGCTAGTCGTCGAAACGAATGACGACATCGTCCGGGTGCGCCAGACCAAGCTGGCGCCGCGCCTGCTCATCCAGCATGTCGGTGTCGATGTGATCGGGATTCAGCAGCCCCACGCGATGCGCCAGGGCAAGCCGCTCCGCCTGCGTATCTGCGAGCGCCATGCGCGCCCGCTCCATTTCCGCCGTCAGCCTGGCGTAAGCGATCAGCCCGCGATCGCCCTGTACACTGTGGTAGCCGAAGTAGGCGATCGCGCAGACGCAAAGCACTGGCGCAATGGCTGACTTCAGTCGGCGGTCGATGTCGTGGCTGAAAAACATGACAGCCAAACGAATCATTGATCGCCCATGCCGTCAAGTGGTTTTCAGCTGCGGATTCAATCGCTTATGGCGATTCCGGTTTGTGCGCGTTCCGTTCCCGGTTTGACTCCGGCGCCGCGGCGCGATCCGCCGGGCGCGGGTCAGGCCAGACGTACCGCCTGCCCGGCATAGTGCGCCGCGGCGCCAAGCTCCGCTTCGATCCGCAGCAACTGATTGTACTTTGCCAGACGATCAGAGCGGGACAGCGAGCCGGTCTTGATCTGCCCGCAATTGGTCGCCACCGCCAGGTCCGCGATGGTGGTGTCTTCCGTTTCGCCCGAACGGTGCGACATGACAGCCCGGTATGCGGATTTGTGCGCAAGGTTCACCGCATCCATGGTTTCGGTCAGTGTCCCGATCTGGTTGACCTTGATCAGGATGGCGTTGGCGACGCCGCGGGCAATACCGTCAGCCAGCCGTGCCGGATTGGTCACGAATAGGTCGTCGCCGACGAGTTGCACCCTATCGCCGACCTTGTCGGTGAGCGCCTTCCAGCCGTCCCAGTCGTCCTCCGCCATGCCGTCTTCAATCGAAATGATCGGGTATTGCGCGGTCAAATCGGCGAGGTAGTCGGCCATCTCCGCCGATGTTAGCGACCTGCTCTCACCCGCCAATTCGTACGTTCCGTCCTTGAAGAACTCGGTTGCCGCGGCATCCAGAGCGAGGCAAATGTCCTCCCCCGGCGAAAAGCCCGCGGCCTCGATCGACTTCATGACATAGTCGATGGCCTCGGCGGTCCCGTTCAGCGCCGGCGCAAACCCGCCTTCGTCACCGACGTTGGTGTTGTGCCCGGCCGATTTCAGGGCACTGCGAAGCGTATGGAATACCTCGGCGCCCATGCGCAGGCCTTCGCGGAACGACGCCGCACCGACCGGCATTATCATGAACTCCTGGAAATCGATCGGATTGTCGGCGTGTGCACCGCCGTTGATGATGTTCATCATCGGCACCGGGAGCGTACATGCCCCGACGCCGCCGACGTAGCGGTAGAGCGGCATCTCGAACTCGGCCGCCGCAGCCTTGGCCAACGCCAGGCTCACCCCCAGGATCGCATTGGCGCCGAGGTTGCCCTTGTTCGCCGACCCATCCAGTTCGCACATGATCCGGTCGATCGCGATCTGATCTTCCGCGTCCATGCCGGACAACGCGTCGAAAAGCTCACCATTCACCGCCTCGACCGCGCCCTGAACGCCCTTGCCGAGATAGCGGGTTCCGCCGTCGCGGCGCTCCACCGCCTCATGTGCGCCGGTCGATGCGCCGGAAGGTACCGCCGCACGGCCATGCGCGCCCGTTTCCAGGATGACATCGACCTCGACGGTGGGATTGCCACGGCTGTCGAGAATTTCGCGCCCGCGGATATCGATGATTGCACTCATTGGAACGGTCCTGTGTTGGCAAGATTGCGGCCGGCCGGCCGAAGAGCAAAGCAGACGACGGCCTCATAACCCGCGCCCACGCCGGTGTCAAAGCTGCGACCAAACCGCGATCAGAAATAGCAGCACGGCCAGCCAGAACACTGCCTTGCGGCCGCTGCCGATCGTATCGAGGAGCCGTGTGAACAGGCCGCGACGCAGCCGCAGCCGCTCATCGATCCGACCGCGGGCCAGACTGCGCAACATGTCCTCCAGACGACGCTGGGCGAACTGGCGCACCTCCGCAAGCGCCTGCGGCGCCGGTCTGACATCGTAATCGTAAGCGGATCGGCTCGTCTGATCGCTCTGCAGTTCCGTGAACATTGACTGGAAATGCGCCTTCAGCGCCGTGCGTGTGGCGTCGATCAGCGACGCCGGCTCGACCCCGGCATCCGCCGCAAAGTCCAGCACAAGGCCGGCGACGTCGCGCAGACAGTCGTCGACCTGCCGACGCACATAGTCATAGGTCCAGAGATCGATGCCGCGCGGCCCGCCCATGAGCGATGGGCCCGCCTCGGCGCGGACCCGCGCGACGCGACGGTGAAACCGGTTCGTGTCGAGAATGAGGTAGTCGTCGAGCAGACGTGCGAAGTCGGAGTCCGGGTCGGACTCTGCCGGGTCAGGATTGTTTGGTGAGCCGGTCAATCGCGCTCAGCCGTTCGAGCAACCCCCGCATCTCATGCAACGGCACCATGTTCGGCCCGTCGGATGGCGCACTGTCCGGGTCCTCGTGCGTCTCCATGAAAACGGCGGCAACGCCCACCGCCACAGCCGCGCGCGCCAGAACGGGAACAAATTCGCGCTGCCCGCCCGACGTCGCGCCCTGGCCGCCTGGTTGCTGCACCGAATGGGTGGCATCGAACACCACCGGATAACCGAAACCGGCCATGATCGGCAGCGAGCGCATATCGCTGACCAGCGTGTTGTAGCCAAAGGACGCGCCGCGCTCGGTGACAAGCACCTGGCTGTTGCCGGCGCCGACCAGCTTGTCGATCACATTGCGCATGTCCCATGGTGCGAGAAACTGGCCCTTCTTCACGTTGACGACACGGCCGGTCTGCGCCGCAGCGACGAGCAGGTCGGTCTGCCGGCACAGGAACGCCGGGATTTGCAGAACGTCGACGACCTGGGCCGCGACGGCACATTGCTCGGCGGTATGGACATCGGTCAGGACCGGGCAGCCGACCTCGGCCTTGACCGCTTCGAACACCGGCAACGCCGCGTCCAATCCAACGCCGCGCTGGCTGGCCAGCGACGTCCGGTTCGCCTTGTCGAAAGATGACTTGAACACGAAACCGATGCCGAGATCGCTGGTGATCTCTTTCAGCGCGTGCGCCATCATCAGAGCATGCTCGCGGCTCTGCATCGCACAAGGCCCGGCAATCAACACGAATGGCGCGTCGTTGGCCACCGAAACCGGGCCAATCTGCACGCCGTGGCTATCGACCATGAACTGGCTCCCTGACTGGGACGTCAAACCAGCCGCGACCGTTCGACCGCAGCGCGGATAAAGGACGCGAACAATGGATGCGGGTCGAACGGTTTCGACTTCAGCTCGGGATGGAACTGTACCCCGACAAACCACGGGTGGTCCGGCAGTTCGACGATCTCCGGCAGCTCGCCGTCCGGCGACATGCCGGAGAACCGGAGGCCGGCCCCTTCCAGCCGGTCCCGATAGGCGACGTTGACTTCATAGCGATGCCGATGGCGTTCGAAGATGGCATCCGCATTACCGTAAACATCCGCCACGCGGCTGCCAGGCGCCAGTTGGCACTCGTACTGGCCCAGCCGCATGGTACCGCCGTAGTCGCCATCATCGGTGCGCGTCTCGACCATGTTGTCACGCACCCATTCGGTCATCAAACCGACGACCGGGTCGGCACATGGACCGAACTCCGTCGAGCCGGCCTCCGGCAGGCCGGCCAGATTGCGCGCAGCCTCGATCACCGCCATCTGCATGCCGAAACAGACGCCGAAGAACGGGACCTGCTTCTCGCGGGCGAAGGTCACCGACGCGATCTTGCCTTCCGAGCCACGCTCGCCGAACCCGCCCGGCACGAGAATCCCGTTGACGTCCTCAAGCTGCTGAACGGCGTCCGGCCGTTCGAACGTCTCCGCCTCTATCCACTGCAGGTCGACGCGTACGTTGTTGGCGATGCCGCCATGGACCAGCGCTTCGCCCAGCGACTTGTAGGCGTCTTTCAGTCCGGTGTACTTGCCGACAATGGCGATCTTGACCTCGCCCTCGGGATTCATCACCCGATGGGCGATCTGCTGCCAGCGGTCGAGCTCGGCACCGCCCGGATCGTCGAGGCCGAACAGCCGTAGCACCTCCGCGTCGAGGCCTTCTGCGTGATAGGCGAGCGGCACGTGGTAGATCGACGACTGGTCCAGCGCCTGGATGACCGATCGTTTGTCGACATTGCAGAACAACGCCATTTTGCCGCGCTCGTTCTCCGGGATCGGCCGGTCGCTGCGGCACAAAAGGATATCCGGCTGAATGCCGATCGAGCGCAGTTCCTTGACCGAATGCTGCGTTGGCTTGGTCTTCAGTTCGCCGGCGGCCGGGATGAACGGCACCAGGGTCACGTGAATGAACAGCGCGCGTTCGCGACCCAGGTCGCTACCAAGCTGCCGGATCGCCTCGAGGAACGGCAGGCCTTCGATGTCGCCGACCGTACCGCCGATCTCGCACAGGACGAAGTCGGTGTCTTCGGTCTCGTTGGTGACGAACGATTTGATGGCGTCGGTGACATGCGGGATGACCTGCACCGTGCCGCCGAGATAGGCGCCGCGCCGTTCGTTGGAGATGATGCTCTGATAGATGCGGCCGCTGGTGACATTGTCGCTCTGCCGCGATGCCACGCCGGTAAAACGCTCGTAATGGCCCAGATCCAGGTCCGTTTCGGCACCGTCGTCGGTGACGTAGACCTCGCCGTGCTGGTACGGGCTCATGGTGCCCGGATCGACGTTCAGGTAGGGGTCGAGCTTGCGCAGGCGCACGCTGTAGCCACGCGTCTGCAGCAGCGCGCCCAAAGCCGCCGACGCCAGACCTTTGCCAAGGGAAGACACCACGCCGCCGGTGATGAATACGAACCGCGTCATGGACCTTTATTCTAAGTTAGCGCCAACGGCGGCCAAAACGAAAACATCCGGGTGTCACCCCGGTCGCGGCAAACAAGGGATTTCAGATCGCCTAGTTCGACAGCGGCACGGAAGGACGCGCGGGCTCGGTATCCTGATTCGTCGCCGGTGGCGTTGCGCCCTGATCCAGGAACGGCGTGCTTTCGGTATGCGAACCGGCCAGGATCGTCAGCACCAGGCTGGTGACCATGAACGCGCCGGCCAGAATGGCGGTGGTACGCGACAGCAGGTTCGATGCCGACCGGCCGGTGATGAAACCGCCACCACCGCCGCCGCCGCCGCCGATACCGAGCGCCCCGCCCTCGCTGCGTTGCAGCAGAACGACGATGACGATGGCGATCGCCAGCATCAGATGTACAACCAACAGAACTTCTTGCATCCGGTTCGCCCGCCCGCCGGGTCGCACATGCCAGCACGTGTGACCGCCGTTTCGCCCTAAACATAGGAAAGACCGCGGGCTTTTACACCATCAGCCGGTTCATGCCAACACGCGCCGGCCGCCGGGCGGCGCTTTTCGTTCAGGCGTCGTCGGGCAGGATAATCGGCTCGCCATGCGGCGTTGCCGCCGCCGCGCGCGCCCAGGCGTCTTTCCGACGCTCGCGCTCATCCGTTTCCAGCACCTGCTTGTCGGCCAGAATCCGTTCCAGCGCGGCCAGCCAGTGCAGGTAGTAGGTATCGCCGAGATCGGGGTCGCCTCGCGCCTGAGCGGCAGAAATCTCAGAAGAAAGTGTGGCCGCCCACTCATTCCAGGTAAAGCAGCCGGCCTCGTGCAGCCGTACCGCCATGGCAAAGGCCTGCGCCTCCCAAGGGGCATTGAAGACCGGCCCCTCGCCATCCCGCGGCAGGGACACCAGATCGTGCATATCCTGGTCCTGCGCGGCCATCCTCAAAGCGTCTCCAGATGATCGTCCCACAGGTCGATGAACACGCAATCGCCTTCCTGCGCCTCAGGACCCCACAGTTCCTGGGCGGAAAAACGAACGCTGTAGCAATGCTGGCCGATCTTGTTGCCGTCGGCATTGGCATCGGCAAACACGAAGCAGCCGTGGTCCATTTCGACAACCCCTTCCCGGCCGCGGGCATATCGCGGTGCACGTGTATGCCCTATCGGATTGGCCACCCTGACGCGAACGCGTTCGCCAACGGAGAAACGCGGCGGCGCTTCGCTGTCCATACGGAAGGCATCGCCGCGTGCCATCGCGGGAGCGACGGCCTCCGCGCGCAAAACCCGATCGGCGAGTTCGTTGCTCAGCGGACCGTCCGGTTTGCCGCTGGTGAGTTCCTCGTCCGTCAGTACACCGGTTTCGACCAGCAGCGTCTCGAGACCGGCCAGCCAGCTCTGGTAATAGGTGTTGCCGAGGTAGCTCACCGGATGCTGCCGTTCGCGGGCATAACGTGACTTGTCGATACTCCACTGGCCCAACGCGCCGGCCGCCAGGGTCAGCGCAAAGACCCGGCGTTCCCATTCAGCATGGAAAACCGGCTCTTCCATCTCGGGTTCCGGATTGATCGGTCCAAACGACTGCATGCCGCCCATGTCGTGTGCGCCGTTCATGGCCCTAAGCTCCCGCCGGCGACTTTGCTTTCTCGACGCCGATCATTGAGTTGCGCGTCACGAGGTCGGCGAGTTCATCTTCCGACAGGCCGTCGGTTCCGTCAGGACGTTCCGGCAGCACGAGATAACGGAGTTCGGCCGTACTGTCCCAAACCCTGACCTGAACCCCCTCATCAAGCTCAGTACCGAACTCCCGCAACACCGACCGTGGGTCGATGACGACGCGGGACCGATAAGGCGCCGCCTTGTACCAGACCGGCGGCAACCCCAGAACGGGCCACGGATAGCAGGAGCACAGCGTACAGACGACGACATTGTGCACATCGGCCGTGTTCTCCACGACATTCATGTTCTCGCCCTGCCGGCCGGTGTAGCCCATATCGGCGATGGCCGCCGATGCATCCTCCAGCAGCCAGTTCTTATAGTCAGGGTCGCTCCAGGCGCGGGCGACGACCCGAGCACCGTTGCGCGGCCCGACTTTCTGCTCATACGTCTGGATCAGTTCGTCGAGCGCCGCCGGATCGACGATGCCCTTTTCGACGAGCAGCGATTCCAGTGCACGGACCCGCAGCTCGGTGTCCGACAGTGTTTCGTGGTCGTGGTCATGATCGTGGTGATGGTCGTGATCGCTCATCCCGGCATCCCTATCCCGACTGCCTATGACCCAAGCCTAGGCCACCGTCTTCACGATCGGCCAAAAGTCGACAGCCTTCAAGCTGGCACCGCCGACGAGCGCACCATCGACATTCTCGACCGCCATCAACTCGGCGGCGTTCGACGCCTTGACCGAACCGCCATAAAGAATACGCATCTTTTCGCCTTCGGCGGCAAACCGCCGCTTCAAACGCGCACGAATGAAGGCATGCATCGCGGCTACATCGTCGGGCGTCGCCGTCAACCCGGTGCCGATCGCCCAGACCGGCTCGTAAGCCACGACGACCGTGCGCGCCGAACTGGTCTTCGGCAACGATGCCCGTAACTGCGCCCCCACGACCTCATTTGCCTTGCCAGCGCGACGTTCGGCCGCAGTTTCGCCGACGCAAACGATGGCGACCAGACCCGCGCGATGTGCCGCGTCCACCTTCTGTTGCACGATCTTGCTGCTCTCGCCGTGATCGGCCCGGCGCTCGGAATGACCGACGATCACATAGGCGCAACCTGCATCCTTGAGCATTTCGGCCGCCAGATCGCCGGTGTGCGCACCGCTCGCCGCGACGTGGCAGTCCTGCCCGCCCAAGGCGATACGGCTACCTTTAAGAGCCTCGCGCAACGGCGCATAAAGCGACGCAGGCGGGCAAAGCAGCACATCGCAGCGCAAACGAGGCTGTGTCTTCAGACGTGCCGTCAGCAGTCGCGCCTGTCGCAAGCCCGGCTTGGTCAGGCCATTCATTTTCCAGTTTCCGGCGATCAAGGGCCGGCGCTTGGTCGCCATTGGCAGTCTCCGCTGCAATACCCATACTTTCTAGGGATGTAACAGAAGGGTGACGGCATCGCAAAGCGATGGTCATTGCGGCACCCCGATGGCGTTCATATGATGCGCGCCCCTGATACATGCGTCGAAATGGTCGAAAGAAGGTGACGGCAAACCATGCTTAACGCGATGCGTAAGAGTGTAGGCACCTGGGTCGTTCGCGGGTTCCTCGGGATCCTGGTCCTGAGTTTCGCCGTTTGGGGCATCGAAGACATTTTCCGCATCCAGCCGGATTCAGCCGTCGCCACCGTCGGCGATATCGAGATCGGCGGGCAGGAGTTTCTGAACGAGTTCAATGCCGAGGTGCGCCAGATGCAGGCCAACCTGGGCACGACCTTCGACCGCGATCAGGCGCGTGCGCTCGGCTTCGTGGACCGGACACTGGATCGGTTGACGCGTCGCGCGCTGTTCGATCAAGAGGTGTACCGCCTGGGGTTGACGCTGACCGACGACGAGATCCGGGACCAGATCCGCAACAACCCGGCATTCCGCGGCAGCCTCGGCAACTTCGACAGGTTCCTGTATGAGCAGCGGCTCGCACAGGCCGGCTTCACCGAAGAACGCTTCATTGCCGCAACCCGCGGCGACGGCGCGCGCGACCAACTGCTGACCACCATTACCGGCGGCATTCAGGCGGGCGACCCGTTGGTCGATGCCATTTTCCGCTATGAACAGGAAAAACGGGTTTTCACCATTCTGGCGATTGCCAACGACAGCGTCGGAGATGTCGCCGCGCCGACAGATTCCGAAATAGCGACCTATCACGACGAAAACCAGGACCGGTTCATGGCGCCGGAACTGCGCAGCCTGACCTTCATTCTTTTGCGCCCGGAAGACCTGGCAGAAGAAATTCGTGTCGGCGACGAAGCGATCATGGATACCTATGAGTCGCGGCGTGCAGAGTTCTCCCGCCCGGAACGTCGGACGGTCGAGCAGGTCGTCGTGCAGGATGCCGACGTCGCGCAACAGTTCTCGAAGCGCGCCAACGCCGGCGAAGACTTCTATGCCCTGGCGAGCGAGCTTGCCAGTACCGAGGCCGACGACACCAAGCTCGGCGAAGTCCTGCGCGACGATCTTCTGGAAGAAGTTGCCGATGCGACGTTTGCGCTGGCGGCAAACGGCATCAGCGATCCGATCGAAAGCGCACTGGGCTGGCATGTCGTGCGGGTCACCGAAATCGTGCCGGCCGACGTGCAATCCCTGGACGATGTGCGCGAGCAGATTGTCGCCGATCTGAGGTTAGAGGGTGCGCAGGATGCGCTGTTCGAACTTTCCAACCGCGTCGACGATGAATTGGCCGGCGGTGCCAATCTTGAAGAGATCGCGGAGAACCTGAGCCTGACGCATGGTCGCGTCGTCGAAGTCGATGGCGGCGGACGGAACCGGGCCGGACAACCGGTCGATAACCTGCCCAAAGCACCGGAGTTCCTGCGCACCGCGTTCACGACAGAGATCGGCGAGGAACCGCTTCTGAGCGAGTCGGAAGATGGCAGCTATTATGTCGTCCGGGTCGATGACATTGTGGAGCGTGCGCTCCGACCGATCAATGAAGTACGCGATCAGATCGTCAGCGCCATCGAGGCCGAGCGCCGCGCACAAGCGGCAGCGGACCGGGCCTCGGAACTGGCCGACCGGGCCCGCGGCGGCACTGACATGGAAGCCATCGGTAGGGATGCCGGTGCAACGGTCGCGGTCAGCGATCCGGTTGTGCGGGGGCAGGCGGCGCGCGACGCGAACCTGTCCGCCGATCTCGCGCGGGACGTCTTTGCGGCCAGCAACGGGGAAGTCGTGACCGGCGCCTCATTGGACGGAACGGCACATCTGGTCGTCCGGGTGGACGATGTGCAGGACGCAGATCCGAACAAGGACAGACAGGCCATCGAACGCCTGCGTGGATTCCTCTCGCAGGCCATTGCCGGAGACATCCTGGCGCAATACCGCGACGCGCTGTCACAGCGCTATCCGGTCGAACGCAATGATTGGGTCATCGACTCGCTGTTTGACGCAACCGGCGCGCACAGGACGATGTAGTCAGGCGAAGCGGCCGGAAGGGTCTTTGCAAGCGCGCTAGCCGGCGAGGCGCATGGCGGTGATGGCGCTGATCGGCACCAGCACAAATCCACGCGCGGACAGCGATGGCAGCCACTCGCGAAGGGCCGACAGCGTGGCGGGATACGGATGGCCGATGGCCACGACGGCGCCACGCTTGCGCGCGATGTCTTCGGCACGCTGCAACTGACGCCGGATGAACCGGCTATCGTTCTTGCTGTCGATGAAGATGTCCCGCCGGGTCGCGGGCACCCCCAGTTGACCGGCCACACGGAAGGCAACGGAACGTTCGCTGGTCACCGAATCCAGGAACAGAAGGCCGCGATCCTTCAGTTTCGCCATCACATAGGTCAGGGATTTCTCAGAGGCAGTAAAGCGGCTGCCCATATGATTATTGACGCCGACATACCCGTCAAAACGCGAGAGGTTGATGTCGATGCGGCGCTCGATCTCGGCTCTGTCCTGACTCGTCAGCAGGGCGTTCGGTCCGGGGTTGTTGCTGGCAAGGTTCATCGGCTCCATCGGCAGATGCACCATGATCTCATGTCCGGCCTCACGCGCCTGGACTGCGACGCGCGCCGCATTGTTCCCGTAAGGCAGAATGGAAACGGTGATCGGCGCCGGCAAGGCGATAACCCGGTCGGCGCGGAACTGGCTTAGTCCGATATCGTCCAGCACGACCGCTATCAACGGCCTGCCCATCGTTGGCGGCGTAATGGCGGCATACCGCTTCCATGCCGGGACGGCACCCGCCTGTGTCTCCGGAGTGTCGACACCAGCAGCCGGTGTCTCCGGCTCGATCTCGTCGGCCGGGACCGTCGGTGCGATGGCCGCCAACCGTTCGCGCAACCTGGCAAGAGGTTCATTCGCGGCCGGCACATGCGCATCCGTCGCATGATCATGGTCCGGTTCGCGATTCAGGGTCTTGTCCACCGGCACCGGCGCCGGTGTCGATACTCTCGCCGGCAGCCGCGGTCGGAACAATGGCCCGGTCGGAACAAATCCAGCCGCAGCAATCTGCCGCTGCGGTTTTTCCATCGGAACCTGAACGTCAGGCGCCGGAACCCGGATCGACGTCTCCGGCGTTACGACATGCTCCGCCACCATATGACCGTCATCGGAGAGCTCTTCCGGCCTAAGCGGCAGGGCCAACACTGTCGACGGCTTGAGTGCGGGCAACGGCGGCGCCGGCTCGACCAAATTGGGCAGGTCTTCGCGTGCCGTATAGGCAATCGAAGCGGTGACGACGCTACCAACAAAAAAGCCGGCAAAGGCAATAAACGCGGTTCGAGCCATTTTCGACCGACGACGCCGACGCAGCCGCGCGGCACGCGCGGGCCGATGCTGCCTGCTTCGTCTGCCCTCTAAGCGGGACAACGTCCCTGTTCCCATTGCCGCAGCATCGATTCATTTCAACCTGCGGTATGAACGGGTTATCGCCGCAGGAGCTTACCTTCGCGTTAACGCTTCGCTGGTGATCTGGCCGGCCAAGTCGTCCAAAATCGGGCAGTCGGGCCGGTCATCACCGTGGCAGCGCTGCACCAGATCGGTCAAGACGGCCCGCATCGACGCCAACTCGTCGATTTTCGTCTCGATGCGCGAAATCGCCTGTTTCCCGAGGTTTCGGACATCCGCACTGGCCCGGTTGCGGTCACGGTAGAGCGACAGCAGTTCGGCCGCTTCAGCGACGGAAAAGCCCAGATTTCTGGCCCGATGGACGAATCGAAGCATGTGAACGTCCTGTTCGGAGAAATCCCGGTAACCGTTCTCGGCCCGCTGGGCCGGCAGGATGAGACCGATGCTCTCGTAGTAACGAATGGCCTTGGCCGAAACCCCGGACCGGCTCGCAGCTTCACCGATGTTCATCGCTTTGCTCCTTGGTCAGATCCGGGCAAACCGCAGCCGCAACGCATTGCCGATGACCGATACCGAACTGAGGCTCATCGCTGCCGCGGCGAGCATCGGACTGAGCAGCAGCCCGAAAACCGGATAAAGCACACCGGCCGCGATCGGAATGCCGATGCCATTGTAAACGAACGCAAAGAACAGGTTCTGCTTGATGTTTCGCATTGTCGCGCGGCTCAGCCGGCGGGCGCGCAAAATGGCCGCAAGGTCGCCGCGCACCAACGTCACGGCGGCGCTCTCGATGGCGACATCGGTACCGGTGCCCATCGCCAGGCCGACGTCCGCCGCCGCCAACGCCGGCGCGTCGTTCGTACCGTCGCCGGCCATGGCGACGACATGCCCGCTTTCGCGAAGCTGCCGAACAAACGCCGCCTTCTCTTCGGGCAAAACGTTGGCGCGATGGTCGTCGACATCCAGCCGGCGGGCGATCGCCGCTGCCGTCACCTCATTGTCGCCGGTCAACATCATGACCTTCACGCCTTCCCGGCGCAGCGCCTTCAACGTGGATTCCGACGATGCCTTTATAGGGTCGGCGACAGCGATGAAACCGAGATACCGGCCATCGGCCGCAACGTGAACGACAGTCGCGCCGTCGGCGCGCAACACATCCGCCCGTTCAGCCAGTTCGACCGCGTCGATCTTCCGATCCGCGAGGAACCGTTCGTTGCCGACGACGATCAGGCGGCCGTCGACCGTGCCGGATACGCCAAACCCGGTCGACGACAGGAAGTCTTCCGAGGATGCCATCGGCAGCCCCCTCTCCGTCGCCGCCGTCACAATCGCCGCTGCCAGCGGATGTTCGCTGGCGCGCTCCAAACTTGCCGCTAAACGCAAGACGTCGCCTTCATCCTGTCCGGCTGCAACGACAACCTGCGTCACCGCGGGCTTCCCTTCGGTCAACGTGCCGGTCTTGTCGATGACGAGCGTATCGACATTCGCGAACTGTTCCAGTGCCTCGGCGCTGCGGATCAAGATGCCCGACTGTGCGCCACGGCCTGTTCCGACCATGACCGACATCGGCGTCGCCAGACCGAGGGCGCACGGGCATGCGATGATGAGCACTGAAACTGCCGCCAGCAGCGCATGTGCCAGTGCCGGCGCCGGTCCAATAAGCAGCCAGCTCGCGAAGGCGATGGCCGACACCGCGATCACCGCCGGGACGAACCAGCCAGCGACACGGTCGGCGATGCGTTGGATCGGCGCGCGCGTGCGCTGCGCTTCCGCCACAAGCTGCACGATGCGCGACAACATGGTGTCCGACCCGACTTTCTCGGCCGACATCTCGAAACTGCCGACCCCGTTCATCGTGCCGCCAATGACGGTATCGCCGGCCATCTTCTCGACCGGAATGGACTCGCCGGTCACCATTGCCTCGTCGATGAAGGTGCTGCCGGTGAGAACCGTGCCGTCGACCGGAACTCTGGTGCCCGGCCGAACCAGCAACCGATCGCCGACGACAACGGCGTCGAGCGACACTTCCGTGTGTGCACCGGCGGCATCGATGCGGACCGCCGTTTCCGGCGCCAGGCGCAACAGGCTTTTCAAGGCCTCGCCCGTCGCTTCGCGTGCCCGCAGCTCGAGCACCTGACCCAGCAGCACCAACACGATAATCGCGGCGGCAGCTTCGAAGTAGACGCCGACGCCGCCAGCGGTCTGGGCGGCAGCGGGGAACAGACCCGGAGCGATGGTAGCGAGAACGCTGAAGGCGTATGCCGCGGCGACGCCGATACCGATCAGCGAGAACATATTCAGATTTCGATCGACGAATGAGGCCCAGGCGCGAACGAAAAAGGGCCAGCCGCACCAGAGCACGACCGGTGTCGCCAGAACCAGCTGCAGCCAGTTGCCGACCACGGAATCGAATGCCTGACCGAACACGGCAGTCAGCAGCCCCGGCGCCATGGCAACCACCATCAGGGGCACGGTCAGGCTCAGCCCGATCCAAAACCGCCGCCGCATGTCCAGCAGTTCGTGGTTGGGCGCGGCGTCCAGCGAGACCATCTTGGGTTCCAGCGCCATCCCACAAATCGGGCAGGTCCCCGGGCCGACCTGCTCGACCTCAGGATCCATGGAGCAGGTATATATCGCTGTCGGATCGTCGTTCGCCGCCGCCTGGCGAGTGCCGCTCAGATAACCCTCCGGGTCACCGGCGAACTTTGATCGGCATCCGCTGCTGCAGAAACCGTAGGTTTTACCTTGATAGTCGAGCCGATGGTCGGTTTTCGCGAGATCGACCTGCATGCCGCAAACGGGATCGACGACCAGCCCACCGTCCGCCGCGCCGACCCCACCAGGGGTGCAGCCGCCGCAAGCCACCTCTGCTGTCGCCGGTTCTGCCTGCATCCCCATGTTCCATCCACTCCGATCACAGTTTCAGCAGCCGAACGCACTGCTCACCATGCATGTACTGCTTCCAGTTACTGGAAGGTCAAGGTATAGCGATCCTGTCAAGAGACCACTGACTTGACCCCCCCGGCGGAAGCGGCTTTCTTGTGGACTGTTTGCAGCAGGAGAACGCTATGAGCGCCGATATGCCCGATTTCCGGGCACTTATTGCGAAGGTCGCCGACGGCGCTGCCCTGACAGTGGACGAAGCGCGGGCGGCGTTCGACATCATGATGTCGGGCGATGCGACACCGGCGCAAATGGGCGGATTCCTGATGGCGCTGCGGGTCCGCGGCGAAACGGTGGATGAGATCACCGGCGGCGTCATGACCATGCGCGAGAAAATGACCCCGATTGACGCGCCGGCCGGCGCCGTCGACATCGTCGGCACCGGTGGCGACGGGACCGGCACAGTCAACATCTCGACGGCGACAAGCTTCGTCGTCGCCGCCTGTGGCGTGCCCGTGGCGAAACACGGCAACCGGTCGGCCTCGTCGATGTCCGGTGCCGCCGACGTCCTGTCGGTGCTGGGCGTCAACATCGATGCGGACTTCGCGCTGGTGCAAAAGGCCGCCACCGAGGCCGGCATCTGCTTCATGATGGCGCAACGGCACCATGGTGCGATGCGCAACGTCGGTCCGACGCGGGTCGAACTGGGCACGCGCACGATTTTCAACATCCTGGGCCCGCTATCGAACCCCGCCGGCGTGAAGCGCCAGCTTATCGGTGTGTTCGACCGGCGCTGGCAGCGCCCCATGGCCGAGACGTTGAATTCGCTGGGGTCGGAGAAGGTGTGGGTGGTGCACGGTTCGGATGGCACGGATGAATTGACCACCACGGGACCGACCTTTGTCGTTGGCCTCGCCGGCGGGGAAATCAGCGAATTCGAGGTCTCGCCAGGCGACGCCGGCCTGCCGCAAGCCACGCTGGCGGACCTGAAGGGCGGAACGCCGGAGGAAAACGGCAAAGCATTGCGCCGGTTGCTCGACGGGGAGACCGGGGCCTACCGCGACATCGTGCTGTTCAATACGGCAGCGACACTGCTCCTTGCCGACAAGGTCGACAATCTGACAGAGGGAGTTAACGCCGCGGCGGAAGCGATCGATAACGGTGCCGCGGCGGCAAAACTGCAGCAGCTGGTCGACATCACCAATTCTGACGCGGCGGCAGCACCATGAGCGATGTGCTTCAGAAGATCTGCGCCGACAAGCTGACGCACATTGCGTCACGCAAGCAGCGGAAGCCGTTTTCGATCGTGGAATCGGAGGCGAAATCAGAGGCTCCACCAAGGGGTTTTGCCGCGGCTTTAAGGCAATGTGTAAACAGCGGCGGCTATGGCCTGATTGCAGAAATCAAGAAGGCGTCACCGTCGAAAGGGCTGATCCGCGACGATTTCGATCCGCCGGCATTGGCGCGGTCATACGAAGCCGGCGGGGCGACGTGCCTTTCCGTGCTGACCGACGAGCCGTATTTCCAGGGCAAAGACGGCTTTCTGAGCGCGGCCCGCGCCGCCGTGTCGCTGCCGGCCCTACGCAAGGACTTCATGCTCGACCCCTACCAGGTGGCGGAAGCACGTGCCCTGGGGGCGGATTGCATCCTGCTGATCATGGCCGCCCTCGACGACGGTCAGGCGCTGGAGCTCGAGGCCGCAGCGCTGTCATGGCAGATGGATGTGCTGGTCGAGGTGCACGATGCTGCGGAACTGGAGCGCGCGTTGAAGCTGCGGAGCCGGCTGATCGGCGTCAACAACCGTAACCTGAAGACGCTCGACGTCGATCTCACGACCAGCGAGATGCTGGCGCCGCTGATGCCGAATGACGCCCTGCCGGTTTGCGAGAGCGGCCTGTACACGACAGCGGACCTGCAGCGCATGTCCAACGCCGGTTTCAATTGCTTCCTGGTCGGCGAGTCGCTGATGCGTCAACCCGATGTCGAAGCGGCAACGCGTACGCTGCTGGGCCACGAAAACGACGCCACGGCCGCGGTCAGCTGAGGTTTTTCGAATGTCACAACTGACGCACTTCGATCGCGACGGCAACGCCCGGATGGTCGACGTTGGCGAGAAAGAAATCACCCACAGGGTTGCTACCGCTACGGGGCGGGTCCTCATGCTGCCGGAGACCCTGGCGCTGATCCGTGACGGACAGGTCGCAAAGGGAGACGTCCTGCAGGTCGCGCGCCTTGCCGGCATCATGGCGGCCAAGCGGACGGCGGATCTGATACCGCTGTGCCATCCTTTGGCGTTGAATGCCGTCGAGGTCGATCTCGGCTGTAACGAAGACGATGTGGCGGTCGATATCACGGCGACGGTGAAGATTTCCGGGCGGACGGGAGTCGAGATGGAGGCGCTGACGGCCGTCAGCGTGGCCGCACTGACCGTCTACGACATGTGCAAGGCCGCCGACCGCGGCATGCGCATCGAAGGGATACACCTGGTGCACAAGTCCGGCGGTAAGTCCGGGACCTATCAGGCGGACGAGAGCGCCCGATGATCTCCGTCGAGGAGGCACGTCAGCGCATTCTGGACGCCATGTCGCTGCAGCCGGCGGAAGTCGTCGGTATCGCCGAGGCACATCGCCGGTATCTCGCCGATGACGTCATCGCCCGGGTCACGCAGCCGCCCGTCTCCGTATCTGCCATGGACGGCTATGCCGTGCGCGCAGCGGATGTCGCATCCGTCCCCGCCGACCTGAGCTGCATCGGCGAAGCACCGGCCGGTCAGGCATTCGACGGTCGAATTGCTGCGGGTGAAACCGTTCGGATCTTCACCGGCGGGCCATTGCCGGACGGCGCCGATGCCATCGTAATTCAGGAAGACACGGAGCGTCACGGCGACCGGGTAACGGTACGCGAAGGCGTCGGGCCGGGGCGCTATGTCCGCCCGGCGGGGCTCGATTTTCGTGCCGGCGACATCGGCCTGCCGGCCGGCCGGCGGCTCACCGCGCGCGATATCGGCCTCGCCGCCGCCATGAACGTACCCTGGTTGAGCGTCAGGCGCCGGCCGCGTATTGCCCTGCTGGCAACCGGCGACGAAATCGTCCGCCCGGGCGAGCCCATTGGCGACAGCCAGATCGTCAGCTCCAATGCCCTGGCGCTGGCCGCGCTGATCGATGGCGTCGGCGGCATTCCCGTCGATCTGGGCATCGCCCGCGACAACGAAGCCTCTCTGCGGCAGATAGCCGACGGTGTCCGCGGTGCCGACTTCCTGGTGACGCTGGGTGGCGCCTCGGTCGGCGACCATGACCTGGTGCAGAGCGTCCTGGGCGACGAAGGACTGGACGTCGGCTTCTGGCGTATCGCGATGCGCCCCGGCAAGCCGCTGATGTTCGGCTCGATGCGCGGTATCCCAATGCTCGGATTGCCGGGCAATCCCGTGTCTTCCCTCGTCTGCGGGCTGATTTTTCTGTATCCGGCCATCAGGGCCATGCTTGGCCTACAGGATCGGCTCGACCTGCCGGTCACGGCCGTGCTGGGAAGCGACCTTGGTGAAAACGATCGCCGGCAGGATTACCTGCGTGCGAACCTGGAACGGCGCGACAATGGAGAACTTTGCGCCACGCCTTTCAATCGGCAAGACAGTTCCATGCTGTCATTCCTGGCGAACGCATCATGCCTGATCGTCCGCCCACCGCATGCGCCGCCCGCGAAGGCCGGTGATCGCGTTGATATACTTCTTTTGGAGCACCACGAAATCGGCATCTAGTCCCCAAGTTTTCCACAGCTTATCGATTTTGCCTTGACGGGCAAAAAGAACCAAACTAGAACATGACCCTACGTTTTGGTTTTGTTCTATTCAATTGAACGATGGCAGGCTACGGGGGCCAATCGTGCTGACGAAGAAGCAACACGAACTTCTTACCTTTATCCACGAACGCATTGAAAAGACGGGCATATCCCCCTCGTTCGATGAAATGAAGGAAGCCCTCAACCTGAAGTCGAAGTCAGGTATCCACAGGTTGATCACGGCGCTTGAAGAGCGCGGCTTCATTCGGCGATTACCGCATCGCGCGCGGGCACTCGAGGTCCTCAAAAGCCCGGGCCAGGCAATGCCAACAGGGCCGAAGCTCGCATCCAACGTCATCCTCGGTGAATTCAGCGGCAGCCCGCAACGGCGTGCGGCAGAAAACGCCGATGTGGTCAGCTTGCCGCTGTATGGCCGCATTGCCGCGGGCACGCCGATCGAAGCGCTGCGCGATCCGTCCACCTTTGTCGACGTGCCGAACGCGATGATCAGCAATGGCGAGCACTTCGCGTTGGAGGTTTCCGGCGACTCCATGATCGAGGCCGGCATACTGGACGGCGATACGGCCATCATTCAGCGCTGCGATACGGCTGACAACGGCACCATCATCGTCGCCCTGGTGGACAGTGAGGAGGCGACGTTGAAGCGCCTGCGCCGCAAAGGCAATTCAGTGGCGCTTGAGCCTGCAAACCAGAGTTACGAAACGCGGATTTTCCCGCCGGACCGGGTTCGGATCCAGGGCCGCCTGATCGCACTTCTGCGCCAGTACTAGCCAGCAAATCCGATTCAGCGTGCCGGACCCGTCCAGGGACGGTTACCGCGCCTGTCGGCCACTGTTTCGATCACGACGCCATGCGGCGCAAATCGAATTGCGTGCGCACCGTTCCGCCACACATCGAAACGATCGATAACGGTTTTCGCCGAATGGCAGGTCCGGCGTACCGGTTCTGACGCAATGACGACGTCGGCGAGCCGGCAGTCATCGATCAAGGCCCGGCCATCGCGCGCAAAGGCGACGACATGTGCCCCGAACCGAAAGACGCAGCCGGCAAGATCACAGGACCTTGCGCGAATCTTCGCGATGTCCCGAACGGGCGGATGACCGGCCGCCTCGATCCAGGACCGCGCCGGACGTCCGCCAGGTTTACCGCCAACCAGTTCCAGGCCTTGCGACGTATGCGCCATCAAGCTCTGGCCATCGGATGACACAACAAGGTCGAACGGACGTGCGACCAGCATCAATACGGCAGCCGCCAGGACGACCGGCAGCGCGAGCCATCGCCCGCTGCCACGCCAAAGACAGAGCCAGAGACCGCCAAGACTGAGAAGCCCGACATAGATTGTCGGAAAGTCCGGTGTATGGAACACGGCCCCCGGCCAGGCTGAGACTTCCATCGCGACGGCGGTGATCACATCAATCCCCAAGGACATGACACTCAGACCGATCCATTCGCCACCAACCGGCATTAAGGCGAGACCAACCAACGCCGCCGGCATGACCACAATGGCCGTGATCGGCACGGCAACGAGGTTGGCCGCAAGGCCATACACGGCCACCGCGTGAAAACTGTGCAACGAGAACGGAGCCGTCGCTGCACTGGCAACGACCGTGGTTAGCATCAGGGAGATTATGTAGACGGCAATCCGCCGGCTGGCGTTGGCGCGTGCGCGCCATTCGGACAGAACCGGCGCAACCGCTTCGTATGTCGCGACCAGAGCCACGACAGCGGCGAAGGACATCTGGAAGCTAACGGAAAGCAGGCTCTCAGGCCTGAACACAAGCACGACGGCGGCCGCGAAAGCCACAGTCCGCAATGAAATGACCCGTCGATCCATCAGCACCGCCAGCAAAGCGACCGAGATCATCACGAAGGCGCGCTGGGTCGGCACGGTCGAACCGCTCAACAGAAGATAAGCCAGCGATCCGAGAAACGAGACACATGCCGCCCACTTCTTGATCGGGTAACGAAGGGCAACCGGTTCAATCGCCGCCAGCACGGCGCGCACGAAGAAAAACAGCGTGCCGGCCACAAGACCCATATGCAGACCCGAAATCGCCAGCAGATGAGCCAGGCCGCTGTGGCGAATGGCTTCCATAACCGGCTCCGGAATGCCGCCACGCTCGCCGGTTATGAGTGCCGTCGCAAAAGCGCCGGTTTGACCGGGCAAAGCGTCGCGAATGCGCAAAGACACGTCCTGACGCCATCGGCTGACATACGCCCGCCAACCGAGCGATGACGCACGCGGCGCTGCGACATCGATTGACCCAAAGGCGTATCCGACGGCGCCCAGGCCCTCAAACCAGGCCATGCGCGCAAAATCGAAACCGCCCGGGTAGGCCGGCGCCGACGGCGGCATCAACACCGCGCGCAAGGCGATTTCATCACCTGGCGCTACCGGCGTGGTCCGGTCCCGAACCGTTACCCGAACCTTCGCCGGGCCGTTGCCGTTCGGCCATTCAACCGCATCGGCCGGCACCAGTGTTATCCGGCGCCCATTGTCGCGCGGCTCGACCTTGATCACGTCGCCGGCCAGCCACATGGGCCCGACCTTTTTCTCCAGGACCGGCGCCGAGACCGCGTGTGTACGCCACTGCGCCATCGCAAACCCAAGGGCGATGACGAGAACACCCACCCACGCCATTGCCGTGAACGATCGCCGCATACGCTGCAGCAAGGTCACGATGGTCAGGCTGAGCACAACAAGGGCCGTCACAATCATGTGCGGCTCTTGCGGTAGCGAGAAGTAGGTCGAGATACCGATCGCGAAGCAGACCGGCAGCCAGAGCCAGAACCGCTCGCGCTGACTTGCCAAGGACGCCTGGGCCTGCCGCAGCGCCGCCGCCATGCGGGCGGAGAAGCGAGCGCCCGCGGCATAGCGCCCCAGAAAGTGTATACGGCCTTCAATCACCAGGAATATCGCGCTTCCCTTGACCCTGTGTTAGACACGTCCCAATCACTCCACGGGGTCGGGACCCGGTATCGATAGTTATGAGCGTTGTTACTCGATTTGCGCCGTCGCCCACCGGCTTTTTGCACATTGGTGGTGCACGTACCGCGCTATTCAACTGGTTATATGCCCGGCATCACAAGGGCAAAATGCTGCTGCGCGTCGAAGATACCGATCGCGCGCGGTCGACCGAAGAGGCCGTCGAGGCAATTTATGACGGTTTGCGCTGGCTCGGGCTCGATTGGGATGACGACGCGGTATCGCAAGCCAGCCGCGTCGCGCGGCACCAGGAAGTCGCCAATCAGTTGCTGGCCGACGGACGTGCCTATCGATGCTACGCGACGCCCGAAGAACTGGCCAAGATGCGCGAGACGGCCCGCGCGGAGGGTCGATCCATTCTCTACGACGGACGCTGGCGCGACAGGGACCCCGCCGAGGCGCCCGCCGGTGTCGACCCGGTGATCAGGCTCAAAGCGCCCCGCGACGGCGAAACCGTTGTCGACGACCTGGTACAGGGCCGCGTCGTCGTCGGTAACGGCGAACTCGATGACCTCGTGCTGTTGCGCAGCGACGGTACGCCGACCTACATGCTGGCGGTCGTCGTCGACGACCATGACATGGCCGTCACGCACGTTATCCGCGGCGACGACCACTTCACCAACACGTTCCGTCAACGTCAGATCTATGACCTGCTCGACTGGACCGCCCCGGCATTCGCTCACATCCCACTGATCCACGGGCCGGACGGCGCCAAGCTGTCGAAGCGACATGGGGCACTGGCGGTGCAGGCCTATCGCGACATGGGTTACCTGCCGGAAGCTGTTTGCAATTACCTGCTGCGGCTCGGCTGGTCGCACGGCGATGACGAGATTATTTCATCGGCGCAGGCCATCGACTGGTTCGGCCTGGAGTCCGTCGGCAAGTCCCCGGCGCGCTTCGATTTCGAAAAGCTGGCCAGCCTGAACGGCCACTACATCCGCGACAGCGATCCTGAGCACATGTTCGGCCGGATGCTGCCGTTCCTCGAGGCACGGCTTTCGCGTTCGATTTCCGACATCGAGAGAGCTCGAATTCTGATATTGATTAATGAATTAAAAGAACGTTCTAAGACATTAGTTGAACTAGCTGACAGCGCCTTGTTCTGCGCGGCAGGTCGTCCACTACCATTGGACGAAAATGCGTCTAAGCTTTTGACGGAAGACGCGCGCGCGCTTTTGTCGCGCCTGGCATCGGCGTTAACCGATGTTCACGACTGGTCAACGGATGGCATAGAAAATGCCATCCGGGCGTTTGCTGACCGCGAGGCTTTGAAGTTCGGCAAAGTTGCCCAGCCACTTCGGGCGGCATTGACGGGAACCAACAAGTCGCCGGGTATCTTCCAGGTGCTTTTTGCATTGGGACGGGACGAAAGCATCGGTCGAATACAAGACGTGTGCATTTAGCGTTCGCACGACGAGACGAAATCGAACCGCCCGCCATCGTACGAATAACTGCGTCTGTGTTTGTGCCCTTCGCTTAATTGTTCTCCGTCCGCTATAATTGGCGTAACCCCCCGTCAGGCGCCGGCGCCTCGGTCCCGCCTGAGCAGTACCAATCAAGAGAGGTCCCATGTCGGAAGAAACGATCACGCTCGGTGCCACCGGCACAGATACCAACGTCCAGCTTCCTGTCATGAGTGGATCGCTTGGGCCTGACGTTATCGACATTCGTAAGCTGTACGGCCAGACCGGCCGTTTTACTTACGACCCGGGCTTTACCAGCACCGCAAGCTGCGAGTCGAAGATCACGTTCATCGATGGCGATGAGGGCATTCTGCTGCACCGCGGCTATGCCATCGACGAACTGGCCGAGCACAGCGACTTCATGGAAGTCTGCTACCTGCTGCTTTACGGCGACCTGCCGAACCGCGAGCAGAAGGACAAGTTCGTCCACGACATCACCCATCACACGATGCTGCACGAACAGATTGCCCAGTTCTATCGGGGTTTCCGGCGAGACGCGCACCCGATGGCCATCATGTGCGGCGTCGTCGGCGCCCTGTCGGCGTTCTATCACGACAGCACGGACATCTCCGACCCGCATCAGCGGATGGTCGCGAGCTATCGACTGGTCGCCAAGATGCCGACGATTGCGGCATGGGCATACAAATTCTCGCTGGGTCAGCCGTTCATCTATCCGCGCAACAACCTGAGCTACGCGGAAAACTTCCTCTACATGATGTTTGCCGTCCCGGCCGAGGAATATCAGGGCAATCCGATCCTCTCAAAGGCGATGGATCGGATTTTCATCCTGCACGCCGACCATGAACAGAATGCGTCGACATCGACGGTACGGCTGGCCGGTTCGTCCGGCGCCAACCCCTTCGCCTGCATCGCCGCCGGCATCGCCAGCTTGTGGGGACCGTCGCACGGTGGCGCCAACGAGGCGGTGCTCAACATGCTGGAAGAGATCGGCGACGTCGACAACATTCCGCGGGCACTGGAGCGCGCCAAGGATGTCGACGATCCGTTCCGTCTGATGGGCTTCGGGCATCGCGTCTACAAGAATTACGACCCGCGCGCCAAGGTGATGCAGCAGACCTGCCATGAAGTCCTGGACGAGCTCGGCGTGAAGAACGAGCCGTTGCTGCGCCTGGCCATGGAACTGGAAAAGATTGCGCTCGAAGATCCCTACTTCGTCGATCGCAAGCTCTATCCAAATGTCGACTTCTATTCCGGCATCATTCTGCGGGCGATGGGCTTCCCGACCAGCATGTTCACCGTGATCTTCGCACTGGCCCGTACGGTCGGCTGGGTCGCCCAGTGGAACGAGATGATCGAGGATCCTTCGCAGAAGATCGGTCGGCCGCGCCAGCTCTACACCGGTGAGCCATCGCGTCCCTACGTGCCGCTGCATCAGCGCAAGTAGCGATTGCCGGCTCCAGGCAACTAAAATGAGAAAGGCCCGCTCCTTGGCGGGCCTTTTTTCGTTTTGCCGGACAACGCCTATTTGCGCTCGATCAGTTCGATCTTGTAGCCATCGGGATCCTCGATGAAGGCGATGTTACTGCCGCCATGCTTCATCGGCCCGGCCGGGCGGGGAATGCTGACACCCTCGGCAGCGAGCGCATCGCACACGCCGTAGATATCCGGCACGGCAATGGCAAGATGCCCGAAGGCATCGCCAAGATCGTAGTTCTCTTCCTGGTCCCAGTTGTGCGTCAGCTCCACAACGGTGCTGTCGGTCTCATCGCCATAGCCGACAAAGGCCAGCGTGAACTTGCCCGTCGGGAAGTCCTTCTTCCGCAACAGGCGCATGCCCAGCAGACGCGTGTAGAAATCGAGTGACTTGTCGAGGTCTTTCACGCGCAGCATGGTGTGGAGGTAACGAAACCCGGTCGTGTCGATAGCGCTCATCTGTGTACTCCCTGCTGATCTTCGGCTTTGCGCCGCACCACCTCTAGCACGGCGTCGGCGGCACGGAAACTTGGTGGCGTCCCCTCGGCGCCCAGCGCCAATGCGATCTGCCGCAGCGCCTCCGTCTGCTTTGCCCGAACACTTTCATCACGCATCATACCTCCCAGTTCATCTGCGATCGGGCCGGCCAGGCAATTGTCCTGAATGAATTCCGGCATTACGGCGCGTCCGGCCAGGATGTTCGGCATCGCGACATAGTCGACACGTATCAGGCGGCGCACCAGAGCCGCTGTCAGCCAACTGGTTCGATAAGCGACGACGGTAGGCGTCCCTGCCAGCGCCAGTTCCAGCGAGACGGTGCCGGACGCCGCCAATGCCGCGTCCATCGCCGCGAACGCATCGAACCGGGCCTCCCGGTCGATTACAAATGTGGTCGGTGCCGGCCAATGCTGTGCAGCCTCGATGACGCCATCTGCGACCGTCGGAAGCGTCACCGCAACAACGTGCAGATTGGCGATGCGATCGGACATTGCCCGGGCAACGTCGCCGAACACCGGCAGGTGGCGGCGCGTCTCGCTGAGCCGGCTGCCCGGCAGCAAGCCCAGAACCGGTGCGTCCTCCGGGATTCCGTGCGACCGGCGAAACTGCCTTGCCGCAGTCGCATCGCCTTTCGGATTTTCGACTGCCGGGTGACCGACAAATCGGCAGGAGACGCCATAGCCTTCGAAAAACGCCGGCTCGAACGGCAACAGCGCCAGCAGTTCGTCGACCATGCCATCGAGGTGGCGGGCACGTCCCGGGCGCCAGGCCCAAACCTGCGGCGCGACATAGTGAATGCGGGGAATACCCTGCCCGGCCAACTTCCGCAGCACGCGGAACGCGAAGCTCGGCGCGTCGATGGTAACGATTGCATCCGGCCGCTGCGTTGCGGCGTGCGTCGCCGTCTCGCGAATACGCGCCAGCAGGCGCGGCAGGCGCGGCAACACCTCTGCGATCCCCATGATCGAAAGCTCCGACATCGGGAACAGGCTCTGCAGGCCTTCGCGCTGCATCAGTTCGCCGCCAATCCCGGTGAAACGGACGCGATCCTGGGTACGTTCGCGCAAAGCCGCCATCAAACGTCCGCCCAGGGCATCGCCCGACGCCTCGCCGGCGACCAGCATGATGTGCAAGGGTTCGCCGCTCAGCGCAATGCCTCCGGCTCGATACCGATGATGAAGAGCCCGGCATCGTCTGCCATGCGGATCACATCGTCCCGGTCATCGACCAGTGCGCCCCCCGCTTCGATTGCGATACCGCGCAGCCCTGCCGCTACCGCCCGGCGAACGGTTTCGACACCGATCGTCGGCAGATCGGCCCGCCGCTCCTGGTCGGGTTTGGGCAGCTTGACCAGGACACCGCCGGGCGTGCCATCGCGGAACATGGCGCAACGTTCGAGCATGGCGTCGGTTCCTTCTGCCGCCTCGACCGCCAGCACGTAGCCCGACCGGATAACGACGGCCTGGCCGATGTCGAGCGGTCCGATCGTGGCCAGCACGTCGACGCCGCGGGCTATATCGGCTTCGTCATCCGGCCCGGGCACCACGTGTCCCATGACGCCCTCGGGCGCTGCGAGACCGGCAAGGACCTGCTCGGCACCGACCACCGTGAAACCCTGCTGTTCAAGATCGGCGACCAGCACCTTCATGATCGCATCGTCGCCCTGCCGTGCGGCCTTGAGTATCTTCGGCAGCAGTTTTGCGGCGTGCCAGTCGGGCCTGATGCGGGCGAAGTCCGGCCGGCTGACCGGCCCGACCATAACCAGTTCCCTGACCTCGGCGTCGTGCAGCAGGCGAAGGGTGCGGCCGACCGCCGTAACGTCGACCCAGGCATGCGGTACATCGTGCACGACGTCCGGGTCGGTTTCGCCATTGAACGCAATGACGAAAACATCACGTGACGCTTGCCGACAGGCCTCGACGAGCTTGGCAGGTAATGAGCCGCGACCGGCGAGAATGCCGATTTTAGGCTGCGCGGACAAACTTCGGCTGGCACAGAGCACGCGAGGAGTCTGCGCGAACGAAATCGACGATCTCCATCACATGCGGCCGACTGGCGAACATCTCCGCAACATCGGCAAGACGCTCCTGCAGCGTGCCTTCTTCGGCAAACAGCAGACGATAGGCGTTGCGCAAAGCGTGAATATCATCACGCGAAAACCCGCGCCGTTTCATGCCGACGATGTTGAGCCCGCTCAGGTGGGCCCGATTTCCCATGACCGAGCCATAGGGGATGACATCGTTCTCGACACCGGACATACCGCCGATCATGGCATGACAGCCGACGCGGACGAACTGGTGCACAGCGGACATGCCGCCCACGATGGCGTGGTCCTGAAGCTCTACGTGGCCACCGAGGGTCACGTTGTTGACCATGATGACGTTATCGCCGATCTGGCAGTCATGGGCGACGTGCGCGCCGACCATGAAAAGGCAGTTGTCGCCGATCCTGGTCACCATGCCGCCGCCCGCCGTGCCCGGATGCATGGTCACGTTCTCGCGAATGATGTTGTTGGCACCCAGAATGAGCTGCGAGGCCTCGCCGGCGTACTTCGTATCCTGCGGCGGCAGGCCAATGGCGGCGAATGGAAACAACCGACACTTTGGCCCGATCGTGGTGTGGCCGTGCACAACGACATGGGCATCCAGCACCGCGCCGTCGGCAATGGTCGCATCGCCGGACACGACGCAATAGGGCCCGATACGGACGTCCTGGCCAATGCTGGCGCCGTCCTCGACGATCGCCGTCTGGTGAATTTCGGTCATCCGCTGTTTACTCTTCCACGATCATGGCGGCAAACGTCGCTTCGGCGGCCAATTCCCCATCGACGGTCACCTTGCCGCTGAAACGCCATACCGGCCCGCGGCTGCGGCTCTTCTCGACAGCGACCCGCATGGTATCGCCGGGTGTCACGGGTCGGCGGAAGCGACAATCGTCGATCGACATGAAATAAACCAGCTTGCCCTCGGTGTCGGCGCCAAGGGTATGCACGACCAGCACTGCCGCCGTCTGCGCCATCGACTCGATGATCATCACGCCGGGCATGATCGCGCGCGCCGGAAAGTGCCCCTGAAATTGCGGTTCGTTCATCGTTACGTTCTTGATGCCGATGGCGAACTTGTCAGCCTCGATCTCCACCACCCGGTCGACCAGCAACATCGGATAGCGGTGCGGGATCATCTCCATGATCCGGCCGATCTCGATTTGCGTCACCGCATCCCCTTCATCCGTGCCGGTCATTTGTCCTGCCCTCGTTTCTGCGCCAGACGCCGCATCATCGCCACCTGACGGAAATGTTCTTTGATCGGCATTGCCGGAATCCCGGACACCGTCTCGCCCGGCGCAACATCCGACATGACACCGCACTTCGCCGCCAGTCGGGCGCCGGCCCCGATGGTCAGGTGGCCGGCAATGCCGACCTGACCGCCTGCGGCAACGTAGTCGCCCAGTTTCGAACTGCCGGAGATGCCTGTCATCGCGACAATGATGCAGCCCTTCCCCAATACGACGTTGTGGCCGATCTGGACCAGATTATCGATCCAACAGCCCTCGCCGATGATGGTGTCACGGTTGGCGCCACGATCGATGGTCGAGTTGGCGCCAATCTCGCAATGGGCACCGATGAGAACACGGCCGACCTGCGGCACCTTGACGTGCCCGGAAGGACTGGCCGCAAAGCCAAAGCCATCCTGGCCAATGCACACCCCGGCGTGGACCGTGACGTGGTCACCAATCAGGCAATGGCTGAGACTGACGTTGGCGCCGATCAGGCAGTCACGGCCCAGCACGACACCGGCACCGACGGTGGCATTGGCGGCGATCCGGCAACCATCGCCAATTTCCGCGCCTGGACCGATCACGGCTCCGGCCGCAACGCCCACGTTTTCGCCCAGTACCGCCGATGGATCGATGATGGCCCGCTCATCTATCGCGGCCGCGTCGACAACCTGCGGGTAGAAGGCCTGGGCCATACGCGCATAAGCCTCATAGGGCTGCGCCGCCAGCAGCAACGCCATGCCTTCCGGCGCCTTATCGGCGTGTTGCGGTGCGCAGACGCAAGCGCCCGCCTTGCTCTGTGTGAAGTCCTTCAGATAGGCGGCATTGTCGAGAAAGCTGAGATCGTCCGAGGTCGCGAGGTCGAGAGGCGCGATGTCCGCGAGAATACGTCCCTGCTCACCTGTCGTGCCGATCTCGGCACCGCCGATCTCGGCAAGCGTCGCGAGATCGAAAGGTCCCTGCCGCGAAAAGAATCTTGGGTCCGACATGGCTACTGACCCGGATTCGGAACCTCGACACTCGGTACGCGTTTGTCGAGTTCCGCCATAACCTGGGTCGTGATGTCCAGCGCCTTTTTGGCAAACAGAACCTGCGATTTGTCCACCACGACATTGAAGCCCATTTCTTCCGTCAACTCGGTGACGATCGGCACCACGGCTTTCTGCACTTCACCCATTGCCGTGTTGAATGCCCGATCCAGTTGACGGGTACGATCCTGCACACTGCGCTGAACGTCGATCACCTTGCGCTCGAACGCCTGGCGTTTGGCATCAAAAGCCTCCGGTGTGAGGATCGTCCGTTGCTGCTTCAGCGCCTGTTCTTCCTGGCGCAGCGCGTCCTCTTCCGCCGATATGCCGCTTTGATAGCTCTGCCGGTATGCCTGTATCTGCCGACGGATGTCCTGCGCAGCCGCCGACTCGCGCATCAGTAACTGATAGTCGAGCACAGCAACAACGGCTTTCGGAATGTCCTGCGCCTGAACCGGCGCGGTCGCCGAAAAAACGATCAACAACAGCGACAGCAGGAACTGTCCGGTCCTAACCATACAGCTTGCCCCGATTAGAATCTGGTACCAAAACTGAAGCGGAACAGCTCTTCCTCGTCATAGTCCTCTTTCAGCAGAGGTGTCGCAAAGTCGACCCGGATCGGACCGAACGGTGACCGCCACGACAGGCCGGCACCGATCGTCATCCGCGGCGACTTGTCGTCATCGATACCCGAGCCGCTCAGGTCCGCGTCGGTCAGTGTGCCGACTTCGGTAAAGGCCCGCCCCGTGACGCCAAATTCGTTCGGCAGCCCGATCGGGAATCGAAGTTCGCCGGTCGCAACATAATAGACCGTGCCGCCCAAAGCGTCATCGGTCTGTCGATCGCGCGGGCCGACACCGCCGGCCTCAAACCCGCGGAAACTGTCGCCGCCAAGGAAGAAACGGTCCGTCACTTTGACCCGCTGATCCATACCCCAGATATGGCCACCGGTTATCGCCACGTTGCTGACGACGTCCTGCGTGATCGGATAGAACCAGGACCAAGTCGCGCGGGTGCGGATGTACCTGACGTCGCCGCCCAGACCGGCGAAATCCTGACCACCACGGATCAGAACGCCGCGGCTGGGCTCAAACACATCGTCGCGGGTGTCGTAGGTAAGTTCATAGCCCACCGACGAAGTAACGCGCGAGCCTTCGTCCTGTCGAATGAAAGCCGATGTCGTCGTGCTGATGTCGGTAATCTCGTCCTGGCGAATGGTGTAGTTCACACCCTGCCGCAGGTTTTCCGTGATGGCGAAGTTCGACCGCAGGCGCAGCCCGCGATTCTTTTCGTCAAACGAGCTTCGGTCCTGCTGGTCGCGTTCGATATTGAAGATATCGAAGCCGGCGGCCACATTCCGATCCAGGAAATACGGCTCCGTGAATGACAGATCGACCTGTTGGCGGTCGGGTGACAGGCTCAAACCCAGTCGCAAATCCTGCCCGCGGCCCAGCAGGTTGCGCTCTCGGATCGAGACATCGCCGACCACCGTTTCACTGGTCGACAGACCAACACCGAAACTCAGTTCGCCGGTCGACCGTTCCTGAACATCGACATCGAGCACGACGCGATCCGGCGCCGTGCCTTCACTCTGGGCAATATCGACCTTGTCGAAGAATCCGAGACGCCGAATGCGCTGGCGTGAACGGCGAACCTTGGCGGTGTTGAACGCATCGCCCTCGACAAGCTCGACCTCGCGGCGGATGACTTTATCGAGTGTGCGAACATTGCCCGTGATGTTGATGCGCTCGACGTAAACGCGTGGACCCTCGTTGATCTGGAACGTCACGTCGATGATGCGTTGCTCGCGGTCGCGATTGACCTGGGGTCGTATGTCGACGAACGCATAGCCTAGGCGCCCCACCGCAAAGGTCAGTTGACGGATGGTCTCCTCGATCTGCTCGGCGTTGTAGAATTCGCCTTCTTCGGTCGTCACCGACCTTTGCAATCCTTCGACGTCGAGATTCTTCAGTGTCGTCGTCAGATCGATCGTGCCGAAGCGATAACGCTCACCCTCGTCGACCGTAAAGGTGATGAAGAAGTCTTCACGATCCTGCGTGAGTTCGGCCACGGCCGACACAACCCGGAAATCGGCATAGCCACGTTCAAGGTAGTATTTCCGCAGCATCTCCCGATCGAGCGTCACCCGGTCGGGATCGTAGGTATCGGTGCTGCTGAGAAACCGATACCAGCGCGCCTCCTGCGTCGCGATTGCCCGCCGTAACCTGCTGTCGTCGAACACCCTGTTGCCGACGAAGTCGATGCGCCGGACGTTGGTGACCGGTCCTTCGAAAACCTCGAACACCAGATCGACGCGATTCTGCGGCAGCTGGATCACTTTCGGCTCGATCGAGGCGGCGAATCGGCCGTTGCGCCGATAGACCTGCAAAAGCCGCTGCACGTCTGCCTGGACACGGCTTCGCGTGTAAACCACCCGCGGCCGCAAACGCACTTCGTTCCTCAGGACATCGTCACCGATGCGGCGATTCCCTTCGAAGGCCAGTCGGTTGATGATCGGGTTCTCGACGACGTTTACGACCAGCGCGCTGCCCTGCCGGCGGATCGCGACATCCGCGAACAGGCCGGTTGCGAACAGCGCCTTCAACGACTGGTCGATCAGAGACGGGTCGTACACGTCGCCGACATCGATCCGCATGTACGAGCGAACGGTTGCCGCCTCGATGCGCTGGTTTCCGACGACTTCGATAGCGCCCACACGCTCGGGCGGCGCCGGATTCGTTCGGACCGTTTGTGCCTGCGCCTTGCCTTGCTGGACGGCGGCCGCGCCGGTCAGGGCCAATAGCATGGCCGCAGCCCTGATTCTCAACACCCCCTCCCGCAATTGGCCGTCGTCACGAAAACAGATCGGCGATGAAATCAACGACCCGCAGGTTAACCAAGTCGTTCCAGGTCGCAAACACCGTTAGCGTCAACACCAACGCCAGACCAATGCGGAAAGCGAAGTCCTGGACCCGTTCAGTCAAGGGCCGGCCGCGAACGGCTTCTATGGCATAGAGCAGAAGGTGGCCGCCATCAAGGATTGGGACAGGAAAAAGATTGATCATGCCTAGGTTTAGCGACAGCAGCACGGACAGGAAGATCACCTGCTCAATGCCGATCTGTGCAGCTTGCCCCGAAACGTGCGCGATACGTAATGGTCCGCCAAGATCTTCGGTGCCGCGTTCACCAACGATCATCTGTCCAAGATATTCGAAGGTCTTCACGAGCATGTCGTAACTCGACCACGTCGCCTCGCGCACAGCCTCCACCGGCCCCAGGCGAACAGGCGCACGTCCGGCCCGTTGGATACCGATCAGCCAACGTTCCGCCGTGTTGCCGGCGTCGTCGACTCTCACATCTCTGCGCGGCGACACGAACAGCTCGACCTCGACGCCATCGCGCAACACCACGACCGTTAGCTGACGGCCATTGCTCGCGGCCACAATGTCCTGAAGGTGTTCGAAATTCTCCAGCGGCTGGCCGCCGACCGTCAGAATGCGGTCATGGGCCTGGAAACCGGCCGCCGACGCGGGCGTGTCCGGAAAGACGGCGCCAATGATTGCCGGATTGGCGGGATAAACGCCCAGATCGCCGAGCCGCCGATTGATCCCCTCGATGTCTTCGCGTTCGACCTCGGCGGGCGTGGCGGCAATTTCCAGTTCACGGCCGTCACGCCGAACCAGAAACGCCATCGGCTTTCCCGGGTTCAGCAAAACGGCCTGAGACAACTCTTCGAAACGGGTGATCTCGTCGCCGTCGACGGCGAGCACGATATCGCCGGCGCGGAAGCCCGCCGCCTCCCCGACGCTGTCCGGCAGGACACGACCGACTTCCGGTGGCGTTAGCCGTTGCCCGAAGGTCATAAACAACGCCGCCAACACAACAATGGCGTAAGCAAAGTTGGCCATCGGCCCCGCCGCAACGATTGCGGCGCGCTGGCCTAGCGACTTGTGATGGAACGAGACCCGTTGCTCTTCGGACGACATCGAACTGACCCGCTCCCCATCCGGGGTGCTGGCTGCACTCTCGTCGCCAAAGAACTTTACATAGCCGCCGAACGGAATTGCCGAGATCTTCCAGCGGGTCCCGTGTTTGTCGAACCAGCCGAACAGTTCAGGCCCGAAACCGATGGAAAAAACTTCGACCCGCACATCGTTCCAACGCGCCACCAGGTAGTGGCCCATTTCGTGGACGAACACCAAGACCGTCAGGACGATCAGGAAGGGAACGATGTAGGTGAGTGGGCCTATTAAGAGGTCCATGAACGGCCTTCGGTGTTGTTATGCGTCGGCATTATCTAGGCAGCGAGGCGCGCGATTGCCACATCGGCCAACCGGCGCGCGCGCTGATCGGCGGATTGAATGTCAGCCAGCGTTGCCATCGACACATCGTCGACTTGTTCCAGCACGGTTTCAACGATGCGAACGATGTCGAGAAACCCCGTTCGGCCTTGCAGAAAAGCCTCGACGGCGACTTCATTCGCGGCATTGAGAACGGTTGGTGCCCCGCCACCGGCCTTCAGCGCATTTCGCGCGAGATCGAGTGCGGGGAAGCGCGCAGGGTCAGGCGCGGCAAACGACAGCTTGCCAATTTGTGCCAGATCGAGCCGCTGTGTGGGTGTGGCGATGCGGTCGGGCCACGCCAGCGCATAGGCAATCGGCGTCCGCATATCCGGGGCGCCAAGCTGCGCCAAAACCGATCCGTCGACGTACGAAACCAGGCTGTGAACCACAGATTGTGGATGCACCAGCACGTCGATCCGCTCCTGCGGGACGGGAAAGAGATAGGACGCCTCGATCAATTCAAGGCCCTTGTTCATCATCGTCGCGGAATCGATCGAGATCTTATCGCCCATGTCCCAGTTGGGGTGTGCCAGGGCCTGCGCCGGCGACACCGCAGCCATCTCCGCCAACGGCAGATCACGGCAGGGACCGCCAGACGCCGTCAGAATGATCCGGTCGACGGTGTCCGGTCGTTCGAAGTCGAATACCTGATAGATCGCGTTGTGCTCTGAATCGACGGGCAGCAATGTGGCGCCGCTTCGTTCGACTTCCGCCAGGACGAGATCGCCGGCACAGACGAGACATTCCTTGTTTGCCAGGGCAACGACGGCTCCGCGCCGAATTGCCGCAAGCGTCGGCCCCAGTCCGGCCGCACCGACGATGCCGGCGACGACCAGATCGGCCGGCCGTTCCGCGGCCTCGACCAGCGCCCGCTGGCCAGCGGCAGCCTCGACCCCGGTGCCGGACAATGCCTGCTTCAAGTCGCCGTAAAGGGCTTCATCCCCGATCACGGCAAGCCCCGCCCGGTGCTTGACCGCGTTGGCGGCTAGGGCCGTGACATTGGTGTTTGCGGTCAATGCTTCGACGTCGAAACTGCCGCTGTGACTGTCGATTAAATCCAGGGTGCTCCAGCCGATCGACCCGGTTGCGCCCAGCACGGTCACCTTCTTTGCGGCCGCGGCAGCGCGTTGCATCGGCTTAGCCGTTATCCCCATGACCCAATAATCCCCTTGCCCCAAATCAGCAGCGCAACCGCTGCCGGTGCCGCGAACAATAACCCGTCCACCCGGTCCAGAACACCGCCATGGCCAGGTATCAGCGTACCGCTGTCCTTCCTGTCAAAATGTCGCTTAACTGCCGATTCGGCAAGGTCTCCAACCTGCGAAACCGCAGCCACGACAGCGCCGACGAAGGCCAGTGTCCAGATCACCCCGGTGTAGCCGGCAAAGGTAAACGCAAGCCCAATCACGGCCGCCGCCAACATCCCGCCCAACAGCCCGGCCCAGGTCTTTTTTGGACTGATTGCCGGCGCCAGCTTCGGGCCGCCAATAGCCCGCCCGGCAAAGTAAGCCCCCGTATCACAGGCCCATACGGTCGACATCAGCCACAACGTACCGACGAACCCGACGCCCTCATGTTGCCTTAACCACAGCAGGGCGAGGCAAGGCAGACCAAACCACAGAACCCCAATGCCGTGCCACCAGTGGCTCATGCCTGATCGCGCGGCGGCGGAGATCGCCAGCACCGTCCCGGCAAGGACGACGAGAATTGAGATATCCACCCGTCCAAGCTGGAAAAAGACGACGGAGAGCGCCAAAGCCAGCGCACCGATAATGCCAATGGGACCGACGGGCGACCCGCCAATAAGACCCTGCCATTCGAACGCCATCAACAGCGCAGCAACGACAACCAGAGCCGCAAAAAACCAGCCACCGAGATACAGCAGGCCAACCGCCACCGGCAGCATGACGAGGGCTGAGAGGACACGCAGAAGCAGCCCACCGCCTCGTGCTCTAGGCGCCGGCGGCACCGTAACGCCGTTCACGCCCGAGAAACTCGTCGACGGCCTGCTCCAGGCTCGCCTTGTTGAAGTCCGGCCACAGGATGTCCATGAACAGGAGTTCCGAGTATGCAGCCTGCCAAAGCAGAAAGTTGCTCAACCTCTGTTCGCCACTGGTTCGGATGATCAGATCGGGGTCCGGAATATCCGATGTATTCAAATACTGGGCGAACACCGTCTCCGAAACGGCTTCGGGTTCGAGCCGGCCGTCGCGAACCGCCTGCGCGATGGCCTTCGTGGCAGAGAGCAGTTCATTGCGGCTGCCGTAGTTTACCGCGATCACCAGGGTTAGGCCCGTGTTGTTGGCCGTCGTCCCGACCGCCTCTTCAATGAGCGCCACGATATCCGGTGCCAGAGCCCGCCAGTCGCCGATGAAACGGATACGGACATTGTGCCGGTCCAGCGATCGCAGTTCGCGTCGCAGGTACAGCCGCAACAGCCCCATCAAGTCATCGACTTCCGACGGCGGCCGTTTCCAGTTCTCCGACGAGAAGGCGTAGAGCGTCAGGTAGGAAATGCCGAGTTCGCGGCCGGCCTCGACGGCCCGCCGAACCGCCTCGGAACCGCGCTGATGCCCCGCCGCACGTGGCAGACCGCGCGCCTTCGCCCAGCGTCCGTTGCCATCCATGATGATGGCAACATGTGCCGGCAACGCACCCTCCGCGCGCTCTGGCGAGACTTCGCTCACGTGGTCAGACCTGTTTGATTTCTGAATCTTTCGTCGCCAGCAATTCGTCGATCTGGCCGATCATTTCATCGGTCAGCGACTGGACCTCCTCACCCCAAATGTGATGGTCGTCCTTGCTGATCTCGCCATCCTTCTCCAGCTTCTTGAGCTGGTCCATCCCATCGCGCCGGACATGCCGGACCGCGATACGCGCCTGCTCGGCATACTTGTGAGCGACCTTGGACATCTCATCGCGGCGCTCGGCTGTCAGTTCCGGAATGGGCACGCGCACCAGCTGACCGTCTGCCGCCGGATTGAGGCCCAGACCCGCGTCGCGAATGGATTTTTCCACCGCCGTTACGGCGCTCTTGTCCCAGACCTGAACCGCCAGCATGCGCGGCTCCGGCACACTGATCGTTCCGACCTGGTTCAACGGCATCTGCGAGCCATAGATGTCGACCATGACCGGCTCCAGCAAGCTTGCCGAGGCGCGCCCGGTACGCAGGCCGCCGAACTCATGCCTCAGTACTTCCAGCGCGCCGTTCATGCGGCGCTTTAAATCATCAATGTCAGGATCTGCCATGACCTAATTCCCTTCATCGATCACCGTGCATTCGCCGCGACCCGTCAGTACGCCAGCAAAAGCACCAGGATGGTGGATCGAAAAAACAAGGATAGGGATGGCGTTCTCGCGGGCAAGTGAAATTGCCGAGGCGTCCATGACCTTCAGGTCCTTGGCGAGAACCTCATGGAAGGTCAGGCGGTCAAATCGCTGCGCATCCGCATTGGTCTTGGGATCGGCGCTGTACACACCATCTACCTGCGTGCCCTTCAACAGGCAGTCACAGCCCATCTCCGCAGCCCGCAGCGCGGCCGTGGTGTCGGTGGTGAAGAACGGGTTGCCCGTGCCGGCGGCGAAGATCACGACCCGCCCCTTCTCCATGTGGCGGATCGCACGACGGCGAATGTAGGGCTCGCACACCGTGCTCATGGGAATGGCCGACAGGACACGTGTCGGCTGTCCCAAACCTTCGAGCGCGCTCTGAAGCGCCAAGGCGTTGATCACGGTCGCCAGCATGCCCATGTAGTCGGCGCTGGCGCGCTCCATACCCACCGTCGCCCCGGCAACGCCGCGGAAAATGTTGCCGCCACCGATCACCACGCAAACATCGCAACCGAGTTCGCGTACCTGCTTTACGTCATCGGCAATGCGCTGAACGGTCTCATATTGGATGCCATAGTCGGCATCGCCCATCAGCGCTTCGCCGGATACCTTCAGCAGCACGCGACGATATTTTGCGGCCGGTTTGCCGTCTGCCGCCGGTTGCTCAGTCACAGGCGCCATCCTGCCCTCCCTGCATTAGCACGCAGATGTGACGCGCCGAAAAACCGGATCGTCGCCCGAACAGCCCGTCGGCAGGCGACGACATGGATTGCCGCCGGCTATCAGCCGGAAACCTGAGCGGCCACCTCGGCGGCGAAATCCGATTCTTCCTTCTCGATACCCTCGCCGAGAGCGAACCGAATGAACCCGGCGATCTCGACCGGTGCGCCGACGTCCTTAGCGGCCTGCTCCAGCACCTTGGCGACCTTCGTTTCGCCGTCGATCACCCAGGTCTGCTCCGTCAAAACGACTTCTTCGTAGAACTTGCGCAGACGCCCTTCCACCATCTTCTCGATGATGTTGTCGGGTTTGCCGGAGTCCTTTGCCTGCTCGATCAGCACGGCCCGCTCGCGCTCTACGGCGGCGGCGTCGAGATCGTCGACTGACACCGACTGCGGGGTTGCGGCCGCAACGTGCATCGCCAACTGGCGTGCCAGTTCTTCAAGCTTGCCCTGATCGCCGGTCGAGTTCAGCGCAACCAAAACCGCGATCTTGCCGAGGCCCGGCGCTACCGCCGAATGCACATAGCTGCCCACGGCACCGGTCTCGGCGCCGACGACGGCACTTCGGCGCAACGACATGTTCTCGCCGATGGTGGCGATGAGGTGCGTCAGCTCTTCCGACACATTACGACCGGTGTCGGGATAGGGTGCGCCGGCGACAGCCTCCATGTCTCCGCCCTTGTCCAGCGCGATGCCGGCCGCGGTTTTGACGAAGGCCTGGAACTGGTCGTTGCGCGCCACAAAATCAGTCTCGGAGTTGATTTCGATAACAGCGCCGCGCGCACCGTCTGTCGTGACGGCTACCAGTCCTTCGGCCGCAACACGACCCGACTTCTTAGCCGCGGCTGCCAAACCCTTGGTGCGCAGCCAATCGACGGCGGCTTCCATGTCACCATCCGTCTCCTGCAGCGCCTTTTTGCAATCCATCATTCCGGCGCCGGTCTTTCCCCGCAGTTCCTTGACCTGCGCCGCCGTGATCTGAGCCATTGTCGTTTTCCTTAAGTAACGCGTGTCGCGTTGACATCCTGCAACCAGCCGGGTGTCCCGGCGGGCGATTACGCCGGCGTTGCCGTCGCTTCGCCCTCGCCGGCACCTTCCGCCGCCGGGGCGTCAGTAGCGGCGGGAGCATCCGCAGCTGCTGCTGCGGCATCACCCTCGGCAGGCGCATCGGTTGCCGCTTCAGCTTCGGCGACGACCTCCTCGGCCGCCACCTCTTCGGCCTCGCCAATATCGACGCCGGCATGAACCTGCTCGCGCTGCAGACCGGAAATCACCGACTGCGACACCAGATCCAGGTAAAGTGAAATTGCCCGTGCCGCGTCGTCGTTGCCGGGGATCGGATAGTCGATCTGGTCCGGGTTGCAGTTGGTGTCGACAACCGCCGCGACCGGGATACCCAGCTTACGGGCTTCCATGATCGCGATCTCTTCCCGGTTGGTGTCGATCACGAACAGCAGATCCGGGATGCCGCCCATCTCCTTGATACCGCCAAGCGCCTGTTCCAGCTTGTCGCGCTCGCGCGTCAGACGCAGCAGTTCCTTCTTGGTCAGGCCGATGTTTTCCTCTTCAAGCCGCTCTTCCAGATTGCGAAGGCGCTTGATCGAGTTGGAAATGGTCTTCCAGTTCGTCAGCATGCCGCCGAGCCAGCGGTGATTGACATAGTACTGGCCACATGCCTTTGCCGCGGCGGCCAACGGCTGCGACGCCTGCCGCTTGGTGCCGACAAACAGCACGCGCCCCCCGTTGGAGACGACGTCGCGCACGGCCAGCAAGGCACGGTGCAGCATCGGTGATGTTTCGCGCAGATCCAGGATGTGGATGTTGTTGCGCTCGCCGTAGATGTACGGCTTCATCTTCGGGTCCCACCGATGGGTCTGGTGGCCGAAATGCACGCCAGCTTCAAGCAGCTGCCGCATCGTAAATGTCGGAAGATCAGAGATAGCCATTTTTCATTCTCCGGTTGCACCGCCACGAGCAATATCCTCAACCGAGGACACCGGAACGTCTGTATGCATTTGGCACATCAGACGGACACTCGTGTGTGGGTTATTGACGTAATGAGCGCGCTAAATAGTCCCAAATTCGGTCAAATTCAAGACAAACCAGCGCTTTTTCACGCCTCGCGAACATCAACGACGCCGGGAATAGCCTTAATTGCCCCCCGATCGGCGGCCGTAATCGCAAAAGCGCCGGGAAGTTCGACCTGAATTTCATGATCGAGATCGCTCACCGCCATGAGCAGCGTCACTTTTGACCGGCCCTGAGCACCGCCCTGGAGAATGCCCCGCAGCGGTGCCAGCGGCGATGGGTCGTTCACATAGACGCGGATTCCGGCGGATGCGCGCAGGCTTGCCTGCTCGACATCGACGATGGACTGGGCGATCAGCCGGGGCTGGTCGCCATCCAGCCGGGCATCGACATTCATGACGACGGACCGACCGGGCTCCAGCAACTCCCGCTTCGCCGACAATTCCTCGGCGAAGATCGTGACTTCGAACATGCCGGTCTGATCGGAAAGTTGCACGAAGGCATAAGGATTGTTGCGCGCGTTCTTCCGCTCCTGCTTGCGCAGCACCGTGCCGGCGATACGGAAATGCGAACCGCCGTTGTTCGCCCGCTCGACCAGTTCCGCGTAGGTCACGACGTTGTCCTGGCGTCGAAGCGATGGGTAGGCATCGAGAGGATGCGCCGAGAGATAGAAGCCCAACGCATCGAATTCCTGCGCCAACCGCTCCGTCACGTTCCAGTCGGGACGCGAGACCATACTCGGTGGCGGCGCCATTGAATCGGCGCCGTCTCCAAACAGGCTGGTCTGGCTGGTCTCACGCTCCTCAGCCGCCTGCTGGGCGTAGCGCATGATGAGATCGGCCGTCTCGCAAACCTGAGCCCTGTTGTCGTTTAATCCGTCAAACGCGCCGGCACGGGCCAGGTTCTCCAGCTGACGCTTGTTGACCTGGCGTGCGTCGATACGACCCGCGAAGTCCCAGATGTCGGAGAATGTGCCACCTTGCGCCCGGTTGTCGACCAGCGCACGCATCGCCTCGCGTCCGACGTTCTTCACGGCGGACAGGGCATACCGAATGGCGGCCGGATCGTCGCCCCGCGCTTCAACCCCGAATTCGACGCTCGACCGGTTGACGTCGGGCGGCAGCAGGCGAATACCCATGCGCTCGACTTCCTGTTTGAAGACGTTGATCTTGTCGGTGTTGTTCATGTCCAGCGTCATCGACGCCGCCATGAATTCAACCGGATAGTTCGCCTTCAGATAGGCCGTCTGGTAAGCGACCAGCGCATATCCGGCGCTATGGGCCTTGTTGAAGCCGTATCCGGCAAACTTGTCGACCAGATCGAAGACGTAGGACGCGCGGTCGCGATCGACACCGTTGGCAATGGCACCTTCGACGAAGGTCTCACGCTGGGCATCCATCTCCGCCTTGATTTTCTTGCCCATCGCCCGCCGCAGAAGATCCGCCTGTCCCAGCGTATAGCCGGCAAACACCTGCGCGATCTGCATCACCTGTTCCTGGTAGATGATGACACCGTAGGTATCGGCGACGACCGGCACGATGGTCTCATGCAGGAACTCGGGCTCTTCCCGGCCATGCTTGCATGCGATGTATTTCGGGATGTTCTCCATCGGACCCGGCCGATAAAGCGCCACCAGAGCAATCAGGTCTTCGATGTTGCTGGGCACCGCATCGCGCAACAGATCGCGCATGCCGCTGCCTTCAAACTGGAAGACGCCGACAGTCTCGCCACGCTGAAGCATGGCGTACGTCGCCTCATCTTCCAGCGGCAATTGGCCCAGATCGACCTCCACACCGCGCTCGCGCAACAAGCGCACCGTCCGGTCCAGAACCGTCAGCGTTTTGAGGCCAAGGAAGTCGAACTTCACCAGACCGGCCGGTTCAACCCATTTCATGTTGAACTGGGTCACCGGCATATCCGAATTCGGGTCACGATAGAGCGGCACCAACTGTTCGAGCGGCCGGTCACCGATCACCACACCGGCCGCATGTGTCGATGCATGCCGGTACAGACCTTCAAGCTTCATCGCGATGTCGAACAGCCGGTCAACACCCGGTTCGTCGGCTATCGCCTCCCGCAGTCGCGGTTCGCCTGCGACGGCCTCCGGCAATGTCGACGGGTTGGCCGGGTTGTTCGGCACCATCTTGCAGAGGCGGTCGACCAGTCCGAACGGCATCTCCAGCACGCGGCCAACATCGCGCAACACCGCACGCGCCTGCAGTTTTCCGAAGGTGATGATCTGCGCGACCTGATCGTGACCGTATTTGTCCTGGACGTAGCGGATCACCTGGTCGCGCTTTTCCTGACAAAAGTCGATATCGAAGTCCGGCATCGACACGCGATCGGGATTGAGAAACCGCTCGAACAGCAACGAAAATCGCAACGGATCCAGGTCGGTGATCTTCAGTGCCCAGGCAACGACGGAGCCGGCACCGGAACCACGGCCTGGTCCGACCGGAATATCCTGCTTCTTGGCCCACTGAATAAAGTCGGCGACGATCAGGAAGTAGCCGGCGAACCCCATCGTCACGATAACGTTCATCTCGAAATCGAGCCGGTCGTGGTACAGCTTCGCTGCCGCTGTCCGGTCGTCATCCGACATCTCAGGCGTGTAGACATGGGCCGCGAGACGTTCTTCGAGGCCGTCGCGCGACATATCGCGCATGATCTCTTCCTGGGCGCGGCCAGTGCCATCGTCAAAGCGCGGCAGGATTGGCTCGTGCGTCGGCACCCGGTAGGCACAGCGGCGCGCAATCACCAGCGTGTTGTCGACCGCCTCCGGCAGGTCGGAGAACAGGGCGCGCATCTCGGCGCCACTCTTGAAATAGTGATCGGGCGTAATGCGGTGCCGATCACGCCGGCTGACGGTGACACGCTGCGAAATGCACAGCAGGGCGTCATGCGCCTCATAAAGATCCTCGGTGGCGAAATGCACGTCATTCGTTGCGACCAGCGGGATATCGAGATCATAGGCGAGCTTCAGCAGCGCTCCTTCGATCAGATCCTCGTCCTCGCTGCCATGCCGCTGTACTTCAACGTACAGACGGTCGGGAAAGACCTCGCGCAACTGCCTTAGCAGGTGCGCGGCTTCGTCGCTTTGCTCGTCGACAAGCAATCGCCCCACCGGCCCGTCGGCACCGCCAGTCAGGCAGATCAGGCCCTCGTTATGGGCCCTGATCAGTTCCAACGGCACCTGCGGCGTCTCGCCGGCCTCCGTATCGAGATAAGCGTGAGACGAGAGCTTGATCAGGTTCTGGTAGCCGGTTTCGTTCTGTACCAGCAGGCCGATGCGCTGAGGCTCCGGTCGCGGACCGCCGTTCGGGGACGGATCCGCGCGCGTCAACGCGAGGTTGGTGCCGACGATCGGTTGAACGCCGCCCTTGGCCGCGGCTTCGGAAAACTCCAGCGCGCCGAAGAGGTTGCCGTTGTCACAGATGCCGACCGCCGGCATATCGTGCTGCGCGCATAGGCCGATCAGATCCTTGATATGGATCGCGCCTTCCGACAGCGAAAAGGACGTGTGCACGCGCAGGTGAACGAAATCGGCGTGGGCCATCGAACTACTCTCAAGAATGAATCGGCGAAATGGTCCCACGCAGGGTCAGGCGAGTCGACCGCCATTCGTCGGGCCGGCGCGCTAGGCTTCAATCCGGCCGTTCACCAAGCGGACCGTGCGATCCATCTGACCTGCCAAATGGTCGTTGTGCGTGGCAATCAGTGCCGCCAATCCCCGGTTCCGCGCCAGCGATAGGAATTCGTCGAACACGACGCCCGCCGTCGACTGATCGAGGTTGCCGGTCGGTTCGTCCGCCAGCAGCACCAGCGGATCATTGGCCAATGCCCGCGCAATGGCCACCCGCTGCTGTTCGCCGCCGGACAGTTTTGCCGGGACGTGATCCAGCCGCTCGGCAAGGCCCAGTTCAGTCAGCAGCGTTTCCGCCCGCGCCCGCGCCACGCCCTTGGACTGACCGGCAATGCGCTGAGGCATCATCACGTTCTCAAGCGCCGTGAATTCCGGCAATAGGTGGTGAAACTGGTAGACAAACCCGATAGACCGTCGCCGCGCCTCCGTGCGCTGCCGGTCCGTGAGTTCACCGCACGAGACGCCGTCGATGACAACGTCCCCGCTTTGCGGTCTTTCGAGCAGGCCCGCCGTATGCAGCAGGGTCGACTTGCCGGCGCCGGAGGGGCCGACAAGCGCCACGAGTTCGCCCCGGGACACTTTCAGATCGACGCCGCGCAGCACCTCCAGGGACCCGGCAGCTTGCTTGTACTGGCGAATGATGCCGGTAAGTTCCAACGCGACGTCACTCATAGCGAAGCGCCTCGACCGGATCCAACCGCGCTGCCCGCCACGCCGGGTACAAGGTTGCCAGGAACGACAGGATGAGTGCCATGATCACGACCATGACGACTTCGGCGTTGTTCACCTCCGCCGGTATCGTCGTGAGAAAACGGATCTCCGCCGGCCAGAGGTTCGCGCCCGTAAGCCTCTCCAGAAAACTCTTGATGGCGTCGATGTTGAGACAGAACAGCAGTCCGAGCACGAAGCCGACGAGTGTGCCGATCACGCCGATGGATGCACCGGCGATGATGAATATCCGCAACATCATGCCCCGCGTCGCGCCCATCGTACGCATGATCGCGATCGCCTTGCGCTTGTCGTTCACCAGCATGATCAGGCTGGAGATGATGTTGAACGCGGCAACCAGGATGATCAGCGTCAGGATCAAAAACATCACGTTGCGCTCCACCTGAAGCGCCTGAAAAAAGTGACGGTTTATCTGCTGCCAGTCACTGACACCGGCAACGCCGTCGATCGCCGCAATCGGGCCGCGAAAGTCGCGAACCCTGTCCGGATTTTCGATGAAAGCTTCGACGCCGTTCACGGCCTCACCCAGACGGAAATAGATCTGCGCCGCAGCAAGCGGCATGTAAACGAAGCTGGAGTCGTACTCATACATCCCGACCTGGAAGGTCGCGACGATGCGATACGTCTTCAGGCGGGGCACGGCGCCGAACGCGGTCGTCGTCGTTTGGGGCGAAACGAGGGTCAGCCCATCGCCCACGCGAAGACCCAGTTTTCTTGCCAGCCGCTGGCCGACGGCAACGACATCCTGCCCTTCGAACGCCGCGAGATCGCCCGCCCTGATGTTGTCCGAGACGATGCGCTTGTCGCGCAGGTCCTGCGGCCGCATGCCGCGGACCAGCGCGCCGGAGGCCCGTCCGTTGCCGGTCGCCATGACCTGGCCTTCGACCAACGGCGCCGCCGCAACGATGCCGGGCAAAGCCTTGATGCGCTCGGTAATCGGCTCGTAGTCGACGAGACGCTGCGCCGAGCCTTGTGCGACGATATGGCCGTTCAGGCCGAGCACCCGGTCCAGCAATTCGATCCGAAAGCCGTTCATCACACTCATGACGATGATGAGTGTCGCAACGCCGAGGGCAATGCCGATCAGCGAAAACCAGGCGATAATCGAAATGAATCCTTCGCGGCGGCGCGAGCGCAGGTACCTGGCTGCGATCGCCCATTCAAGGCCAGAGAACACGCCAGTGCTTACCCCGCTGGTTCAGGATCAGGCCGTCGAGACGCGGGACAATGCGTCGTCTATCGACAGTTCCACCCGCTCGCCGCTACGCCGGTTCTTCAGTTCCACCTGGCCGGACTTCAGACCCCGCGGGCCGACAACCAGTTGCCAGGGCAGACCGATCAAATCCATCGTCGCGAACTTACTGCCGGCCCGTTCTTCCGTATCGTCGACCAGAACGTCGAGGCCATGATCGGACAGCGTGCGATAGATATGTCCGGCCGCCTCGTCGCACGCCGCATCGCCTGCCTTGAGGTTCACAATGCCAACGTTGAAGGGCGCGACCGCGTCCGGCCAGACGATGCCGTCATCGTCGTGGCTCGCTTCGATGATCGCGCCGACGAGGCGCGAAACGCCGATCCCGTAGGACCCCATTTCGACCGCGATGTCCTGACCGTCCGGCCCGGTGACCGTGGCACCCAGCGGCGCCGAGTATTTGGTGCCGAAGTAAAAGATGTGACCGACCTCGATCCCCCGGGTGGAGATACGCCGATCCGCCGGCACCTTGGCCTCGAAGCGTTCGGCATCGTGCTTTTCGTCCGTTGCAGCGTAGCGACTGGTCCAGTGCTCGATAATCGACGACAGGTCGCTGTCGTAATCGACGTCGCCGGCAACGGAGAAATCGAGGAAATCGGCGTGGCAATGAACCTCGCTCTCCCCGGTATCCGCCAGGATGATGAACTCATGGCTCATGTCGCCGCCAATAGGTCCGGTGTCCGCCTCCATCGGAATGGCCTTCAGGCCCATCCGCTCAAACGTCCGCAGGTAGGCAACGAACATCTTCTGGTAGGACCGGCGCGCGCCGTCATAGTCGATATCGAAGGAGTAGTTGTCCTTCATCAAGAACTCACGGCCGCGCATGACGCCAAAGCGCGGGCGCACCTCGTCACGGAATTTCCATTGGATGTGATAGAGGTTCTGCGGCAGCTGGCGGTAGCTCCGCACCGAATGGCGAAAGATGTCGGTGATCAGTTCCTCGTTGGTCGGTCCGAACAACATGTCGCGGTCGTGCCGGTCCTTGATCCGCAGCATTTCCTGACCGTAGTCGTCATAGCGGCCACTCTCGCGCCACAGTTCTGCGGGCTGCATCGTCGGCATGAGGATTTCCTGCGCGCCGGCCGCATCCTGCTCCTCACGCACGATCTGCTCGATCTTCTGCAGCACGCGCCAGCCGAGTGGCAGCCACGAGTAAATGCCGGCCGAGGCCTGCCGCACCATGCCAGCGCGCAGCATCAAGCGATGCGACACGATCTGCGCCTCGCTCGGGTTTTCCTTCAGTACAGGCAAAAAGAACTGCGACATGCGCATGGTAGACCTCGGAGCCGGTCGGTCGGACGGTTTCCGTCCGCTGGAAGATCGCCGATATGTATGGGATGGCAACGCCCTTGGCAACGGTGCCCGCCGGAGAGGGCCTCGCGGCTAAGGCGACTTTCGCTTCGCCTTGCAGGCCGCGATCAGATGGTCCTTGCCGGCCTTGGTTACCGGAACGCCGTTGAACGCGACCGCGCCCGTATCCCGATCGACGGTCACCGTGCCGGGCGTGACTTCGGCATCGGCCAGAAACGGCGGTGTCGCCTCGCCGAGAAAGGTGGTCAGCGGAATGGTCAATGCGATCGGGATTTCCCTCGGCAGGTTGAGCGATGTCGACCCCGGGAGATCCGCCGGCGCCACGGACCGGCCGCGAACATCGCGGCCCGGTACATAGGCGACATCGGCGTCCGGCACATGCCGCGTCAGCCAGCGGCAATCACTGTCCGAAACCACGACGATGGTCCCTTGCGCCAGGGATGACACCGCGGCAACGGCGAGGAGCGGAACCAAAAGACAAAGCCGGCGCATGGCGCGCATCGTGTCGTCACAAGATTAATGAATCGTAGCGTTCGAGCCGGCGGCGTTACTGCCCTGCGGCAAGAAAAAAGGGGCCGCACCAAGGTGCGACCCCTAAGTTTAGGAGGAAACGCCATCAAGCGTACGTTGGAAGATAAAGCCCCCAACGACAGGCACCAATCTACGCCCCTCGCCCAAGAAATCAAGTAATGTTTAATCGAATCTCCGTTCGAAAATCTCTTGGGCGTTTGGCCGATGTAATCGCACTTTTATTGGGCCAATTCGTGGTGCAATCGCCGAAAAGGCAGGCATTTTCATAATGGATATATTGTCGAAGCGGCGCACCGGAGTTCTTAACAACTCGAATCAGTTCAGCCAGCGCCGCTAAAATAGCCACGGAGATCTATGATTCCACTATTCGCCGCCAAGTAACCGGCGAGAAACAGAACCATAGTTATGATCGTGGTAATGGCAGTCTTGAGCAGCATTCGCGGCTTCGTCGGCGCACTTGGCGCGTTGCCGGCTATCGTCGTGCCGCCGGCTTCCTCCTCGGTCCTGATCCCGAACGGCAGGACTACGAAAAACACCATCCACCACAGAATGCCGAACGCCATGAGGCCGGTCGCCAGGGTCATTGGGTCTACACCTGCTCGATTTCCACCAGGGTGCCGCAAAAGTCCTTGGGATGCAGGAACAACACCGGCTTGCCGTGCGCCCCGATACGCGGTTCACCGTCGCCCAGAACCCGCGCGCCCTGCTCTACCAAGCGGTCGCGCGCCTGATGGATGTCCGACACCTCGTAGCAGACGTGATGCATGCCGCCGGATGGGTTGCGCTCAAGAAACGCTGCGACGGGCGAGCCTTCGCCCAGAGGATGCAGCAATTCGATCTTGGTGTTCTCCAACTCGACGAAAACCGTGGTGACACCATGGTCCGGTAGCGGTAGCGGTGCCGACACGTCGGCGCCGAGCGTATCTCTGTAGGTTGCCGATGCGGCGTCCAGATCGGGGACGACAATCGCGATGTGATTCAAACGGCCAATCATCGTTACGCTTCCTCGTTTGTTCGGTTACTTGTCACCTATACCCTGATGACCTGCGCTTCAATGACCGGTTTCTTGCCGGTAACCGACCGAATGGTCCGGCGCGCCGCCAGACGAGCGGCCTCTGCCATCCGTCCATCGTCCTGCCGCGCCTTCTTCGGTAGCGCTGCGACCGCTTCACGAATGGCCTGCAGCACCATCAGCTCCAGCGACGACTGCTCCGCACCAGCGGTCACCCCCTGAGCAACGAGGGTCGGCTCCGCGGCAAGCTGGCCGCCACGATCGGCCACAACCGTGACGACGGCGCCGCCGCTGAACATCAGTTTCCGACGCATTCGTACGGCATCGTCGTCGACATCGACGATCAACGTACCGTCGACCAGCCAGCGGCCCGACTGCACCTCGCCCACGACTTCCGGCGTCCCCGGCGACAGGCGCAGGATCTGGCCATTTTCGATGACCGGGGTGTGCGGCACCTGAAGCGCACCGGCGAGTTTCGCGTGCTCGGCCATGTGCCTGTGCTCACCATGTACCGGCACGGCCATCTGCGGTCGTACCCAGCGGTACATGGCGGTCAGTTCTTCACGGTAAGGATGGCCGGATACGTGCACAAAGGCGTCTCGCTCGCCGATCACCTCGACCCCACGCGAGGTCAGCCGATTCTGCAAACGGCCGATTGCCTGTTCGTTGCCGGGAATGACTTTGGACGAAAACACGGCAACGTCACCGGTTCCCAGCACGACATGAGGGTGATCGTCGGCAGCGATGCGCGACATGGCACCGCGTGTCTCGCCCTGGCAACCGGTGCACAGGTACAACACCTTGTCGGGCGGCAGGAACGCGCCCTCGTCGGCCTCCATCACCTCGCCGATCTCATCGGCATAGCCGGCCTCGCGGGCGGCAGCGAGGATGCGCCATAGAGACCGCCCGACCAGCACCAGGTGACGGCCATGCCCGCGTGCGACGGCGGCGATCGTTGCGATACGCGCGACATTCGATGCGAATGTGGTGACGGCGATGCGGCCCGGCCTATCCGCGCACAGCTTCATAAGACTGTCGCGTACCTCGGCCTCCGACCCGGAATGCCCCTCGTTCAGGGCGTTGGTCGAGTCGCATACCAGCGCCAGCACGCCATCATCGCCAAGCTTGTCCAGCGCCGCGTGGTCGAACCCGTCGCCTACCAGCGGTTCGGGATCGATCTTCCAGTCGCCGGTATGCACGACAGTGCCCGCCTGCGTCCTGATGGCGAGTGCATTCGGCTCCGGTATCGAGTGCGTCAGAGATATGAACTCAATGTCGAAGGGCCCGATCGATATCCGACTGCCGAGGTCGACGACATGCAGCGGCACCTCATCAAGCAGCCCGTGCTCATCGAGTTTCCGCGTGAGCACGCTTGCCGTGAACGGCGTGGCCCAGACCGGACAGCCCAGGCGCCGCCACAGGTAAGGCACCGCCCCCAAATGATCTTCATGCGCATGCGTCAGCACGAGCCCCAAAAGATCATCGCGCCGCTCGGCAATGAAGGTCGGGTCCGGCAGGATCAGATCGGCCCCTGGCTGACCCTGATCCGGAAAGGTGATCCCGAGGTCGACCATCAGCCACTTGCCGCCAAGGCCGTACAGGTTGAGGTTCATGCCGATCTCGCCGGCACCGCCCAACGGCAGGAACAACAACTCGTCTTGCGATGCACTCATACCGCGGTCGTCAACCCGCAACGCTTCGGCGGTAGATCTCTCTCAGCCCGCGCATCGTGATGTCCGGCGCGTTCAGTTCGATCACGTTCGTCGCCCCGTCGAACACCGGCGCCAGTCCACCGGTCGAAATCACCTTCATGGGTGCGCCGAACTCATCCTGTATGCGCGCCACGATGCCCTCCATTAGCCCGACATAGCCCCAGAAAACGCCGGAGTGCATACAGGCGACCGTGTCTTTGCCGATGACATTCTCCGGTCGATGGACGACCACCCGGGGCAGCAGCGCCGTGGCATTGTGCAACGCTTCAAGGCTCAAATTGATGCCGGGGGCGATCACGCCGCCGCAGTAATTGCCGGCGCTGTCAACGACGTCGAATGTCGTGGCCGTACCAAGGTCGACGACAATCGATGCGTGGTTCGGGAAGACCATCCCGGCGCCGACGGCATTGGCGATGCGGTCCGCGCCGACGGGCGGCTGTGCCCTTACCTCGATCCCAAGCGTCACGCCCTCCTCACCAACGACCAGCGGCTCGCAGTTCAGGTATCGCGTACACAGTCGTTTGAGGTTGAAGACCGCCTGCGGCACGGCCGAAGCAATGATCGCGCCCTTGATACTGTCGACCGAAATGTCCTCGATCTGCATGAGCTGGAAAAGCCAGACCGCATGCTCGTCCCCGGTGCGACTTGCCGACGTATGCTGGCGCCACTCGCCAACGGCAACGTCGCCGTCATAGATGGCGAATTTCACATTGGTATTGTTGCAGTTGATAACCAGCAGCATGCGCACAAGCCTATTCGGCGAAGAATACGTCTCCGGCGGTGATCCGCCTTTGCTCACCGTCGGCCAATTCTACGATCAATGCACCATCGGGGTCCAAATCGCAGAACCGGCCGGTGAACTCCTCCCGCGCCAATCGGACGCGAATATCCCGTCCGACGCCGCCGCAACGCTGCAGCCAGCCGTCCCGCAACGCCGCGAACCCCTCCTGCTGCCAAATCTCCACCCAGGTGGTAATGTCGGCAGCATAGCGGGACAGACACGCCGCCACGGTCACATCGGTGGCGCCAAGGGCATGCAGCGACGTCGCAGTCACACCGGCGTGGTCGGGATAACTGCCGACGTTGATGCCGACACCGATCACCAGCCATTCCAGCAGGCCATCCCGCGTGCTCGAGCTCTCAAGCAGAATACCGGAAATCTTGCGTCCGCCGACCAGCACATCGTTGGGCCATTTGATCAACGCCGGGGCGCCGGGCACCAGGTGCGTTACCGTGTCGTAGACAGCCAAAGCTGCGGCAAACGAGAGTTGCGCACCTGTTGCCGGCTCAACGGCCGGCCGCAGGATCAGCGTTGAATAGAGGTTACCGGGCGGCGAGATCCAGCTGCGGCCATCGCGGGCACGGCCGGTGTCTTGTTCGCGGGCGATGACGAACGTGCCGGATGCCACATCGCCGACCGCCAGGCGCTTGGCCTCTGCATTCGTGCTGTCGACGACGTCATAGACGCACAGTTGCAGGGCGTCCGGCAGAGAAATGTCGGGCAGCCAACGGCCCGTCGTCACGGGATGAGGGCCGTCGCGGCGGCTTGCGCCCCGTCAATGAACGGCGACGTGGCAAATACGAAGAACACGACAAAGATGCTGGCGGCCGCGATGATGGCGCGCATCTCCATGCCGATGGGCCGCTCGAAAGCCTCGGCCGGTTCGTCGAAATACATCACCTTCACAATCCGCAAGTAATAGAACGCGCCGACAACACTGGCCAAAACGCCAATAACGGCAACGACATATAGCCCGGCATTGATCGCCGCCATGAAGACGTAGAACTTGCCGAAGAAACCGGCCAGTGGCGGAATGCCGGCCATGGAAAACATGAAGATCGCCAGCGCAAGCGCCAGGAGCGGGTTTGTGCGCGACAATCCGGACAGATCGTCGATGGATTCGACCATCCCGGTCTTCAGGCGCATGCACAGAATGCAGCCGAAGGTGCCGACATTCATGGCGAGATAGATCGCCAGATAGATCAGCACGCCGCGCACGCCCTCCTCCGTGCCCGCCGCGAGACCCAACAGGGCATAGCCAACATGCCCGATCGACGAATAGGCCATCAGACGTTTGATGTTCGTCTGCCCGATCGCGGCGAACGCACCCAGGATCATCGATCCGATGGAGATGAAGACAATGATCTGCTGCCAATCGGCCGTGATCTCGGCAAACGGCACCATCATCGTACGGACGAACAACGCCAGGGCGGCGATCTTCGGCGCCACGGCAAAAAAGGCGGTTATCGGTGTCGGCGCGCCTTCGTAGACGTCAGGCGTCCACATGTGGAACGGCACGGCGGATACTTTGAATGCCAGACCGGCGCTCAGGAAGACGATGCCGACGACCACACCCAGCGAGGCGCGTTCCTCACCCGCCAGTACGCTGGCCAGCCCGTCGAAGCTGGTGGTGCCGGTGAAGCCATAGATCATCGAACAGCCATAGAGCAGCATGCCCGACGACAGCGCACCCAGGACGAAATACTTCAGACCTGCTTCCGTCGACCGCAGGGAGTCGCGCTTGAACGCCGCGACGACGTAGAGGGCGAGGCTCTGCAACTCGATCCCCATGTAAAGGGCGATCAGGTCGTTGGCCGACACCATCATGAGCATGCCAAGCGTCGCCAGCAGGAACAGGATCGGATATTCGAAACGCTCCATACCCTCATGCCGCATGTAACCCAGCGACATGATCACCGCGAGCGACGAGGCGATCAGCACCAACACCTTGGTGAAACTGGTGAACGCATCGGTGACGAACATGCCGGCAAAGCTGGTCACGCGCTCGGCCGGGGCCTGCAACACCAGGAAGATGGCGGCCACCATCGAGGCGACGGCCAGCCAGGCAACCAGCTTCGTCGACTGGTCGCCGCGGAACACACCGAGCATCAGCAGCGCCATTGCCGCAACGGCCAGCAGGATTTCGGGCGCGGCGATCGCGTAGTTGTGCATGTGCTCCATTGCCAAATCCTGCCCTAGTTCGCCGCTACCGTGACGCCGGCACCTGCCGCCGCCTGCAGCGATGCCTGGTACTGCTCAATCAAGTTGTCGACGGAAACATGAATGACGTCGAGAAACGGTGCGGGGTAGAAACCCATGAAAATGGTCAGCACCACCAGCGGCGCGAACAGCGCGATCTCACGACGGTTCATGTCGACGATGTCCATCAGGTCGTCTTTTTCGAGCTTGCCGAACACGACCCGACGGTAGAGCCAGAGCATGTAGGCGGCACCGAGGATGACACCGGTCGACGCCAGTGCGGCGACCCAGGTACTGACCTGATAGGCACCGACCAGCACCAGGATTTCGCCGACGAAACCAGCCGTACCCGGCAGACCCACGGCCCCGAGCGTGAACACCATGAATGTGAACGCGTATATCGGCATCCGGTTCACCAGACCGCCATAGCGCGCGATCTCGCGCGTGTGGATGCGGTCGTAGATGACCCCGACACACAGGAACAAGGCCGCCGAGATGATGCCGTGGCTCAGCATCTGGAAGATACCGCCTTCGATGCCCTGGGTGTTGAAGGTGAAGATGCCGATGGTCACGAACCCCATGTGGGCCACGGAGGAATAGGCGATCAGCTTCTTCATGTCCTCCTGCATCAGCGCGACCAGCGACGTGTAGATGACGGCGATGATGCTGAGCGTGAAGATCAGCGGTACGAAATACTCGCTGGCCAGCGGCAGCATCGGCAGGGAAAACCGCAGGAACCCGTACCCGCCCATCTTCAGCAGAACACCGGCCAGGATGACCGAACCGGCCGTCGGCGCTTCGACATGGGCATCGGGCAGCCAGGTGTGGACCGGCCACATCGGCATCTTGACGGCGAACGACGCGAACATCGCGAGCCACAGCCAGCGCTGGATATCGAAATCGAAGGTGTGCGCCATCAGGGTCGGAATGTCGGTCGTTCCGACCTCGAAATACATGTAGATGATGGCCAGCAGCAGCAGCACCGAGCCAAGCAGCGTGTACAGGAAGAACTTGAAGGTCGAATAGATCCGGCGTGCACCGCCCCAGATGCCGATGATCAGGAACATCGGAATCAGACCGCCTTCGAAGAACAGATAGAACAGCACGAAGTCGAGGGCCGAGAAGACGCCGATCATCATGGTCTCGAGCACCAGGAACGCGATCATGTATTCGCGCACCCGCTCGGTGATGGCATCCCAACTCGCCAGGACGCAGATCGGCAGCAGGAACGCCGAGAGCACCACGAAGAGCAGCGAGATGCCGTCGACGCCCATGTGATAGGCGATACCGTCAGCCAGCCAGTCATGCTTCTCGACGAACTGGAATTCGGCTGTCGACGTATCGAAGTTGGCCCAAATGACCAGCGTCACCAACAACGTCAGGACGGTGGTCAGCAGGGCAACGCTCTTCGCGTTGCGGTCCGCGACTTCCTTCTCGCCATTGGCGAACAGGAAGATAAACGCCGCGCCGACCAGCGGCAGGAACGTCGCCAGCGACAGAAGTGGCCAGTCACTCATAGCTCTAGTGCCCCCCTGCCGTGGTGAAATACCAGGTCACCAAGGCGGCAACACCGATCATCATCGCGAACGCATAGTGGTAGACGTACCCTGTCTGCAGGAAGGTGGCGCGTCTGGCGACATTCAGCACGGTCGCCGCAATGCCGTCCGGCCCGAAGCCGTCGATAATGCGCCCGTCGCCCCCCTTCCACAGCACCCGACCCAGCCATTTCGCCGGCCGCACCAGGATCAGGTCGAACAGCTCATCGAAGTACCACTTGTTCAGCAGGAACAGATGAGCTTCGCGATGCGTCTTGGCCAACGCAACCGGGGTTTCGGGACGACGGATGTAGAAGAAGTAGGCAACCAGAATGCCGATAAGTCCGGCCGCAATCGGCGCGACCTTCACCCAGAGCGGAACGTGATGTGCGTCCGCGATCACCGTGTTCTCCGGCAGCATCAGGATCGAGCTGCCCCAGAAAGCGGCCATGCCGTCGCCGACAAAGTAGCCGTAGAACAAGATGCCTGAGAACACCGCGCCAACCGCCAAAATGCCTAGAGGTATCGTCATCGACAGCGGCGATTCATGTACGTGCGACATCACTTCGTGGCTTGCGCGCGGCGTACCGTGGAACGTCATGAATAACAGGCGCCACGAATAGAATGCCGTGAACACCGCCGCCATCATGCCGAGCCAGAAGGCGAACTCGCCGGCGCCGGTATGAGCCGCGAACGCTGACTCCAGGATCATATCTTTCGAATAGAACCCGGCGAATATCGGCACGCCGGCCAGCGCCAGGCTACCGATCCACATCATCGCGTAGGTGAACGGGATCAGTTTGTAGATGCCGCCCATGCGCCGCATGTCCTGCTCGTCGGACATGGCATGAATGACCGATCCGGAACCGAGGAACAGCAGCGCTTTGAAGAACGCGTGCGTGAACAGATGGAAGATCGCCGCCGGATAAGCGCCGACGCCGGCAGCAAAGAACATGTAGCCAAGCTGGCTGCACGTCGAGTAGGCGATGACGCGCTTGATGTCGTTCTGCACCAGACCGACGGTGGCGGCAAAGAAGGCCGTGAACGCCCCGACGATCGTCACCACCAGCAGCGCCGTCGGCGCAAACTCGAACATCGGCGAGCAGCGGGCCACCAGGAACACACCGGCCGTCACCATCGTCGCCGCATGGATCAGGGCGCTGACCGGCGTCGGCCCCTCCATCGCATCCGGCAGCCAGGTGTGCAGCGGCACCTGCGCCGACTTACCCATCGCGCCGATGAACAGCAGGATGCAGATCGTCGGCAGCACCGGCACTTCCCAGCTCAGGAAGGTGAAGGTCTGGCCGACCTGGTCCGGCACGCCGGCGAACACGGTATCGAACTCGACCGAGCCGAAGACCATGAAGGTCGCGAAGATACCCAGCGCAAAGCCGAAGTCGCCGACGCGGTTGACCAGAAACGCCTTGATCGCCGCAGCGTTGGCGGTCGGCCGCTTGTACCAGAAGCCGATCAGCAGATAGGAAGCCAACCCGACGCCTTCCCAGCCGAAGAACATCTGCAGGAAGTTGTCCGCCGTCACCAGCATCAGCATGGCGAAGGTGAACAGCGACAGATAGGCCATGAACCGCGGCTTATGCGGATCGTGCGACATGTAACCGATGGAATAGACGTGCACGAGCGCGGATACGCCGTTCACGACCACCAGCATGACCGCCGTCAGCTGATCGATGCGCAGCGCCCAGGAAACCTCAAACGCGCCGGAATCGATCCAGGTAAACAACTCGATCTTGACAGGGTTGCCGCCGATCGCCACTTGCCAGAAAGCGACCATCGAAAGCAGCGCCGAGACGATGACGGCGCCGGCGGTAATCCACTGCGACGGCCTGTCACCAAGGACGCGGCCGAACAGGCCAACGATGACGCAGGCCAGCAATGGCAGAAAGACGATTGCCTGATACATCGCGCGGCCGCCCTAACCCTTCATGAGATTGATCTGTTCGACTTCGATGGTGCCGCGGTTGCGGAAATACACCACGAGGATGGCAAGGCCGATCGCCGCTTCGCCCGCAGCGACGGTCAAAACGAAAACCGCGAAGATCTGACCAATCAGGTCGCCGAGGAACGACGAGAACGCAACCAGATTGATGTTGACGGCGAGCAGCATCAGTTCAATCGACATCAGAATGATGATGACGTTCTTCCGGTTCAGGAAGATTCCGAAAACGCCCAGCGTGAAGAGAATCGCGGCAACAGTCAGATAGTGACCCAGGCCGATATCGAACAATTCGGTGCCCATATCAGACCCCCTGCCCCGGCTGCACGTCTTTCAGTTCGACGGCGTCCTCGCGACGGCGGGCCACCTGATCGGCGATACGCTGCTTGCGCACGCCGGGCCGCTGCCGGTGCGTCAGCACGATCGCGCCGATCATCGCGATCAGCAGGATGATACCGGCGGCCTGGAACAGATAGATGTAGCGGGTGTAGAGGACATCGCCGATGGCCTGCGTATTGGTCCGTTCCGTCAGCGCCGGCGTCGGCTCAACCCCGGCCGCGGCAACATCCGGCGACAGGGACGCGGTGCCGAGGATCAGCAGCAGTTCCACCAGCAGGATGATGCCGATAAGGGCACCAATCGGCAGGTACTGCAGGAAACCTTCGCGCATCTGCACGAAGTTGATGTCGAGCATCATCACGACGAACAGGAACAACACGGCAACGGCGCCGACGTAGACGACGACCAGCACCATCGCGAGGAACTCAGCACCGATCAGCACGAACAGCGCGGCAGAGGTGAAAAAGGCCAGGATCAGGAACAACACCGAATGGACCGGGTTTCGCGCCGAGATCACCATGAAGCCCGCCGCGACGGCGATGGCCGCGAAGGCGTAGAACGTGAGCCCCTGGATTATCATCTCTTAACGATCCTGTTTCTTATTGAAACCTGCCGCGAGAGCGGCAAGGCCACTACCGGTACGGCGCGTCCGCGGCGAGGTTTGCGGCGATCTCCCGCTCCCAGCGCTCGCCGTTCGCCAGCAGTTTTTCCTTGTTGTAGAAAAGCTCTTCGCGGGTCTCGGTCGCGAACTCGAAGTTCGGTCCTTCGACGATGGCGTCGACCGGGCAAGCCTCCTGGCAAAAGCCGCAGTAGATGCATTTCGTCATGTCGATGTCGTAGCGCGTGGTGCGGCGGCTGCCGTCTTCGCGCGGTTCGGCCTCGATGGTGATGGCCTGCGCCGGACAGATCGCCTCGCACAGCTTGCAGGCAATGCAGCGCTCTTCGCCGTTCGGATACCGCCGCAGCACATGCTCGCCACGGAAGCGCGGGCTCAACGGGCCCTTTTCGTAGGGATAGTTGACGGTTGCCCGCCGCTTGAACATGTAGCGGAAAGTCAACGCCATGCCGCTCGCGATCTCGGCGAGCAGGAGGCTCTTGGCACTCTGCTGCAATACGCCCACGTTACGTCACCTCATTCTGCGCACGCGACCGGTGTGTCTCAGACCGATGCGGCGCGACTGTCCAATCCGTCAGGTTTTGGTGCCCGCGCCTCATGCGTTCGGCACCAGATCGAAAGCGACCAGCACGCCCGCCGTCAGGGCGACCCAGAACAGCGAGAACGGCAGGAAGACCTTCCAGCCCAAGCGCATCAGCTGGTCATAGCGATAGCGCGGCAGCGTCGCCCGCACCCATACGAAGACGAAGAGCAGGACGGCGATCTTCAGGAAGAACCAGATCGGCCCCGGTATCCAGTTGAACGGCGCAATATCGAACGGTGGCAGCCAGCCGCCCAGGAACAACACCGCGGTCATGCCGCTCATCAGGATCATGTTCGCGTATTCGCCGAGGAAGAACAGCGCGAAGGTCATCGACGAATATTCGACCTGGTAACCGGCGACCAGCTCCGCTTCCGCTTCCGGCAGGTCGAACGGATGCCGATTTGTCTCCGCCAGCGCCGAAATGAAGAAGATGATGAACATCGGGAACAACGGGATGAAGAACCACATCCCTTCCTGCGCGCGCACGATATCGCCAATGTTCAGCGACCCAACGCACAACAGCACGGTGATGATCACGAAACCGATCGACACTTCGTAGCTGACCATCTGCGCCGCCGAGCGCAGTGCGCCCAGGAATGCGTATTGCGAATTCGACGCCCAGCCTGCCATGACGATGCCGTAGACACCCAGCGACGAGATCGCGAAGAGATAGAGGATACCGACGTTGATGTCGGCCAGCACAATGCCGTCGCCGAACGGGATCACCGCCCAGGCGACGAGACTGAGAATAAACGTCACCATCGGCGCGATAACGAACACCACCTTGTTCGCCGCGGTCGGCAGCACGGTCTCCTTGAAGAACAGCTTCAGGCCGTCGGCGAACGCCTGCAGCAGACCGAATGGGCCAACCACGTTCGGCCCCATGCGCAACTGCATCGAAGCCATGATCTTGCGTTCGGCATAGGTCAGCATCGCAACGAACACCAGCAACGGCACGACGATTGCGAGGATCTGCGCGATGATGATCGCGCCGGGCCAAAGATATCCAGTCCAGAGCTCAGCCATCGGTGCCCGTCGCCTCCCTGCCTGCAACGTACAGCTGGCTGCACTCCGCCATCACCGAGGACGCACGGCAGATCGCATTGGTCAGGTAATAGTCGCTGACGGCGCTCACGAATGGTGCGTCATCCATTGCTGCGCCCGCCGGCGGCGTTCCCATCGGCGCGGACGGCACGACGTCAACATCGGCGAAATGCGGTGCCAGTTCGACCATGCGCTGACGCAACGCGCCAAGGCTGTCGTAAGGCAATTTATGATCGATGACGTCGGAGAAGGCGCGCAGGATCGTCCAGTCCTCGCGGGCATCGCCGGGCGGGAATGCCGCGCGACGTGCGAGTTGCACCCGCCCCTCGGTATTGACCCAGGTGCCGTCCTTTTCGGTATAGGCGGCACCGGGCAGGATGACGTCGGCACGATGCGCGCCAGCATCGCCGTGATGACCCTGATACACCACGAATGCGTTCCCGAGCCGCTGCGTATCGATCTCGTCGGCACCCAGCAGCCACACGAGATCGAGAGCGCCATTGCCGGCAGCATCGAGAATCCCATTGACGTCGTAGCCGCCTTCACCCGGCACCAGCCCGAGATCCAGTCCGGCGACCCGGCCGGCCGCCGTATGCAACACGTTGAAGCCGTTCCAGTCCCCGGAAACAGCCCCGGTCGTATCGGCTATCCGACGTGCCGCCGCCATCACGGCGGCGCCATCAACCCGGGCCAGCGCCCCGATGCCGACGATGATCATCGGGTTTTCGGCCTGCTTCAGAACATCGGCGAAGCGGTGGCTACCGTCGGCCATTTCCTGCAGCGTCTGCGGCCCGGCGCCGAGGTAGTCGTACTTGTATGTGAGATCGACCTGCGGCCCGATAACGCCGACACGGAATCCACCGTTCAGCCAGCGCTTGCGGATCCGCGCGTTGATCAGCGCCGCCTCGTGGCGCGGGTTGGTCCCGATCAACAGCAATGCATCGGCATCTTCGATGCCGGCGATGCCGGTGTTGAACAGGTAGTCGCCCCGCGCCGTTGCCGTCAGCTTCGCGCCATCCTGCCGGCAGTCGACGTGCGGCGATCCGACGGCTGCCATCAAATCCTTGAGCGCGGTCATCGCCTCGGCGTCGACCATATCGCCGACGATCGCCGCCACGCGGCTGCCGTCTGTGCCTTGCAGCTTTTCGGCAATGGTCGCGAAGGCCGTTGCCCAGGACGCCTCCTGCAACTTGCCGTCACGACGGACGTAGGGCCGGTCCAGCCGCTGACGTTTCAGACCGTCGATGGCATAGCGGCCGCGGTCGGTCAGCCACTCCTCGTTAATGTCCTCGTGCAAGCGCGGCAGAATGCGCATCACTTCGCGACCGCGCGCATCGACGCGGATGTTACCGCCGACGGCATCATGGGTATCGATCGACTCGGTCTTGCGCAGTTCCCATGGCCGGGCCGTAAAGGCATAGGGCTTGTTGGTCAACGCGCCGACCGGACAGACATCGACCAGATTGCCCGACAATTCGGACGACAGTGCCGCTTCGATGTAGGTGCCGATTTCGGTGTCTTCGCCACGGCCGGTAGCGCCAAGCTCCTCGACGCCGGCGATCTCGGTCGCGAACCTGACGCACCGCGTGCAATGAATGCAACGCGTCATGATAGTCTTGATCAGCGGGCCGAGATACTTCTCCGTCACCGCACGTTTGTTCTCGGCGAAGCGGCTGCGATCGTAGCCATAGACCATCGCCTGGTCCTGCAGGTCGCATTCGCCCCCCTGGTCGCAGATCGGGCAGTCGAGCGGATGGTTGATCAGCAGGAACTCCATCACGCCCTGGCGGGCCTTGCGGACTTTCTCGTTGTTGGTGTGGATCACCATGCCGTCGGCGGCCGGCATGGCGCAGGAGGCAATCGGCTTCGGCGCCTTCTCCATCTCGACCAGACACATGCGGCAGTTGCCGGCCACGGAAAGGCGGTCGTGATAGCAGAACCGCGGCACCTCGATACCGAGTTCCTCGCACGCCTGAAGCACGGTCGTGCCGGGCTCAACCGTGACTTCCCTGCCGTCTATTGTCAGCGTTGGCATTACAACGGTCCTCAGGCAGCCGCCGGCTGCGCACCTTTACGATCAAGAATTCGGGCTTCGATCTCCGGACGGAAGTGCCGGATCAGTCCTTGTATCGGCCAAGCGGCCGCATCGCCAAGCGCGCAGATCGTGTGCCCCTCGACCTGGTAGGTCACGTCGAGCAACATGTCGATCTCCTCGACCTCGGCCTCGCCGCGCACCAGCCGCTCCATAACTCGCCACATCCAGCCAGTACCTTCGCGACAGGGCGTGCACTGCCCGCAGGACTCATGCTTGTAGAACTGCGACAGCCGGGCGATGGCTTTCACCACGTCGCACGACTTGTCCATGACGATAACCGCCGCCGTGCCGAGCCCGGATTTCACATCGCGCAGCGAATCGAAATCCATCAGCACGGTATCGCAAATCGATTTCGGCAAAATCGGCACCGACGCGCCGCCGGGGATGATGGCCTGCAGGTTGTCCCATCCGCCACGCACGCCGCCGGCATGCTTTTCGATCAGCTCGCGCAACGGAATCGACATGGCCTCTTCCACATTGCAGGGCGTGTTCACATGCCCGGAAATGCAGAACACCTTGGTACCGGTGTTGTTCTCCCGGCCAATGCCGGCAAACCAACTGCCGCCACGGCGCAGAATCGTCGGTGCCACGGCGATACTCTCGACGTTGTTCACCGTCGTCGGGCACCCCCAGACGCCGACACCGGCAGGGAACGGCGGCTTCAACCGCGGCTGACCCTTCTTGCCTTCCAAACTCTCGATCAACGCGGTCTCTTCACCGCAGATGTAGGCTCCGGCGCCGCGATGGACGTAGACGTCGAAGTCGTAACCCGAGCCGCAGGCATTCCTGCCGATCAGGCCGGCGTCATAAGCCTGCTGGATGGCGGCTTCGAGAATGTTGGCTTCGTGATGGAATTCGCCGCGGATGTAGATGTAGGCGGCCACCGCCCGCATCGCAAAACCGGCCACCAGGCACCCTTCCACGAGCTTGTGCGGATCGTGCCGCATCATGTCCCGGTCTTTGCAGGTGCCCGGCTCGCCTTCGTCGGCATTGACCACCAGATAGGACGGGCGGCCATCCGATTCCTTCGGCATGAACGACCATTTCAATCCGGTCGGAAAGCCTGCGCCGCCGCGCCCGCGCAGGCCGGACGCCTTCATCTCGTCGATAATCGCCTCGGGGCCACGCTCAAGGATTGCCTTGGTATTGTCCCAGTCGCCACGTTTTCGCGCCGCATCCAGGCCCCAGTCCTGATAACCGTATAGATTGGTGAAGATACGATCCTCATCACGCAACATCAGGCATCTCCCACCGTCGTCAGGGACGTCAGACCGCCCATCGGCTCCGACGATTTGCGATCGCTTTGCGGGCCCGCCTCAGGCTTCTCACCGCGCGCCATCGCCTCGAGAAGCTTCACGGTCGCCTCGGGCGTCAGGTCTTCGTAGTAGTCGTCGTTCACCTGCATCATCGGCGCGTTGACGCACGCGCCAAGACACTCGACTTCGATCAGGGTGAATTTGCCGTCGGCCGTCGTCTCGCCAAGACCGATCCCCAGCTTCTCCTTGCAGGCGGAAACGATGTCGCCGGACCCGCGCAGCCAACAGGGCGTCGTCGTGCACACCTGAACGAAGTGCTCACCGACCGGTGCGAGGTTGTACATGGTGTAGAACGTCGCGACCTCGTAAACGCGGATCGACGGCATATCCAGCAGGTCGGCGATGTAGTCCATCGCCGCGCGCGGCAGCCAGTTTTCGTTCTGGCGCTGCGCAATATCCAGCAACGGCATGACGGCGCTTGCCTGCCGGCGCGCGGGGTAGCGCGTGATGATTTCCTTTGCTTTCGCCAGGTTCTCCGGCGTGAACTCAAACGAAGCCGGCTGCTGTTCCGCCGGCGCGGGTACTCGCTTCATCGATCAATCTCACCGAAAACGATATCGAGGCTGCCGATAACGGCAACGGAATCGGCCAGCAAGTGTCCTTTGCACAGGAAATCGGTGGCCTGCAGATGGGCAAAACCCGGCGCCCGAATCTTGCAGCGATAGGGTCGGTTGCTGCCGTCGGAAACGAGGTAGACGCCGAACTCGCCCTTCGGCGCCTCGACCGCCGTATAGGTCTCGCCGGCCGGCACGTGATAGCCCTCGGTATAGAGCTTGAAGTGATGGATAAGGGCTTCCATCGACCCCTTCATCTCGCCCCGGCTGGGCGGCACGATCTTCCGGTCGTCGGCGGCTACCGGCCCATCCGGCAGCGCATCGAGCACCTGCTTGATGATCCGGCACGACTGCCGCATCTCTTCGATGCGGCACAGATATCGGTCGTAGCAGTCGCCATTCTTGCCAACGGGAATGTCGAAATCGTACTGCTCATAACCGTCATAGGGCTGCGCCTTCCGCAGATCCCACGGCAGCCCGGTCGAACGGAGCATGACGCCGGTGAACCCCCAGTCCATGGCGTCTTCCTGATTGACGATACCGATGTCGACGTTGCGCTGTTTGTAGATTCGATTTTCCGTCAGCAGGCCTTCGACGTCGGCAATGAAACTGTCGAAGCCTTCGCAATAGGCATAGATGTCCTCGGCCAGCCCCGCCGGCATGTCCTGATGCACACCTCCAGGCCGGAAGTAAGCTGCATGCAACCGGGCCCCGCACACCCGCTCATAGAACTCCATCAGCTTTTCGCGTTCTTCGAACCCCCATAGCGATGGGGTGATCGCACCGACATCGATACCTTGCGTGGTGATGTTGAGCAGATGGTTCAGGATTCGGCCGATCTCGGCGAAGACGACGCGGATCGCCTGTCCACGCGGCGGCACGTCGAGGCCCAGCAGCTTCTCCGTTGCCAGCGCAAAGGCATGCTCCTGGTTCATCGGCGCCACGTAGTCGAGCCGATCGAAGTACGGCACCGCCTGCAGATAGGTCTTGTTCTCGATCAGCTTTTCGGTGCCGCGGTGCAGCAGACCGATGTGCGGATCGCAGCGTTCGATGACCTCGCCATCCATCTCCATCACCAGCCGCAGAACGCCATGCGCTGCGGGGTGTTGCGGGCCGAAGTTGAGCGTCAGGTTCTTGATATCGACTTCAGCCATTACGCGGACTCCTGCCCTTCGGCCTTTTCGTCACCCGGCAGTATGTATTTGGCACCTTCCCAGGGACTCATAAAGTCGAAGCGGCGGAATTCCTGGGTCAGCTTTACCGGTTCATAGACCACGCGCTTTTGCTCATCGTCGTAGCGCATCTCGACGAAGCCGGTCAGCGGGAAGTCCTTGCGCAGCGGATGCCCCTCGAACCCATAGTCCGTCAGGATGCGGCGCAGGTCGGGATGATCCGAGAACATCACGCCGTAGAGGTCCCACGCCTCGCGTTCGAACCAGCCGGCAGCATTGAACACGCCCGACACGCTGGGTACCGGAACCTCGTCGGTCGCTTCAACCTTCACCCTGACGCGCTGGTTATGGCGCAGGCTGAGCAGGTTGTAGACGATTTCAAAACGTTTCGCGCGCTCGGGATAATCCGCACCGCAGATGTCGATCAGGATTTTGAACAGGCACTGCTGATCATCGCGAAGAAAGGTCATCAGACCGACAACCTGGTCCGCGCCGGCGATGATCATCAGTTCGCCGTGCGCGACCTCTGTTCGCTGAACGGCATTAGACTGCTGTGCGGCAATATGCTCGCCGAGTTCCCTAAGCGACTGCTCGTCGGCCATCGCGCCCGATCTTCCTTTTCGAACTTCCCGTCAGCGTGCAAACGTGCCCGTGCGCCGAATTTTCTTCTGAAGCTGCAGGATGCCGTAAACGAGCGCTTCGGCGGTCGGCGGACAGCCAGGCACGTAGATATCGACCGGGACAATCCGGTCGCAGCCCCTGACGACAGAGTAGGAGTAGTGGTAGTAGCCGCCGCCGTTGGCGCAGCTTCCCATCGAGATGACGTAACGGGGTTCCGCCATCTGGTCGTAGACCTTGCGCAGCGCCGGCGCCATTTTGTTCGTCAGCGTGCCGGCAACGATCATCACATCCGACTGCCGCGGCGACGCGCGTGGCACCACGCCAAAGCGGTCCAGGTCATAGCGCGGCATGTAGGCGTGGATCATCTCCACCGCGCAGCACGCCAAGCCAAATGTCATCGGCCACAGCGAACCGGTTCGCGCCCAGTTCACCAGCTTGTCCATCTGGCTGACGACAAAACCCTTGTCGGCCAGCTCCTCGGAAAAGTCGCCGAAGGCGGTGTTGGTTGCCGGTGTCAAACCACCTGGCGCAGGCGTTTCTATTCCCATTCCAGCGCCCCCTTCTTCCACTCGTAGATGAACCCGACGGTCAGAACGCCAAGGAACACCATCATGGACCAGAAGCCAAAGACGCCAATCTCGCCAAGCGACACCGCCCAGGGAAACAGGAATGCAACCTCGAGGTCAAAAATGATGAACAGAATGGCGACCAGATAGAAGCGCACATCGAATGGCTTGCGCGCGTCGCCAAACGCTTCGAAGCCGCACTCATAGGATGACAGCTTCTCCGGGTCGGGATGCTGGCGGGCGAGAACCATCGATGCGACGACAATCACCAGCGCCAAACCAATGGCGACGCCAAAGAAGAGAAGGATCGGGAGATACTCGCGTAGAAGGTCGTCCATGCTTCACCCATCAACGGTCTCGCCGGAAAACGCGCCGGCGGACCCTGCCTACGAATCCGGGCACACCTCGTATACCGGCTTCTCCGCGCCGCCGCAATGCGCCAACCAAATTCAACCGCAAAGGGGCTGGCTGGACCCTACGTCGGCGCCGTTATCGGGCGCACGCGGGCCGTGCAAACCGGATTTCATGACACCCGGCAGAACAGGAATTGTAAGGATGTTCGGAGTGGCGGGAGTGACGGGACTCGAACCCGCGACCTCTGGCGTGACAGGCCAGCGCTCTAACCAACTGAGCTACACCCCCTTGTGGGAGGGCATCGTCTACATGTCGGCCCGCAAGGTGTCAAGCGCGTTCGCCGGCCGTTTCGGCCGCATGCAAGCGACCTGTATTCCCGGGCCCATTGCCGGGTGTGAAACAGCCCGCCGGTTCGGCCACGGCGGCGCGTGGACGCACGCCGACAACGCATGAATCCGGAGCGCTTGTTGCGCCGGATTCATGTGTCAGGTCGGAATGGTGGTGACAAACAGTCGGTCAGACTTTGATGTCGATCCGGCTGCCGTTGCGGTCGTCTTTACTGCCATGATCCGCGGACTCATTTTTGCTTTCGTCCGCCTTTGCGCTGGCGGCGACGGCATCTTCACGCTGACGCGCATCATGGTCGACTTTAACGGAGGGTTGCGTTGCCCCGTCGTTTTGACGGGGAAAATCGCGTACTTGTCCGGAAATGGACTCGATCTGCATTTTGGGGCTCCCTTTGGTAGCTCCGCCGCCCGCCTTGCATATTGCGGACCGGTGGCTTTGCGTCCCGCCGTTACCGACGGTTTGCCGTTTCAGGGGACGAATTCTTACGCCCTGCCGAAACTGTGACATGCAGAAGTTAACAATTCGTCACCAAAACACGGGGGAGCCCGGGCGGCCGTTCAGTCGCGCTAGTGGGCACGCTCGTCGATATACGACCGCCAGTCGCGATAGGCGTCGAGAATCCCGCCGGTCGACATCACCTGGGCCGCCAGTTGACCGCGCCGGTCCGGGTTGGCCTCGGCATCGAGCGACATGCAGAGAAGTTGCAGCCCGGTCATCAGGCACCACTGCTGCTGCGATGCCACTTCGACCAGGCGCGGCGGAAAGTCGCCATCTTTACCGTCTCGTGCCGAAAGCTCATCGCCCTGCCACGTGTTGGCAACGACGATTGCCTTGGCGACGTCGCCGGTTGTCCCCGCATGATCGGAGAGCTGCCGGAATATCTGACGCAAGACATCGGCTTCATCTACCAGTTGCGATGAACTGGCTACCACCCTGATGGCAACGTCGCCCGGCGTCGCCTCGCACCGAGCCACGACATCGTCGCGCCCGCCACCACTCAAAGGCGACAACTGAAAGCCGATCGCCTGCAACGCATCGTCCACATGGGTCTGCAGTGCCTCCCCGGCGTTGGCGAACAAGGCCTTGCGGGCGCGCACCTGCGCCAAATAGTCGCGGTCGCGCTCCAGTTCGCGAACGAGGTCTTCCAGCTGCTGCTTGCGCTGGTCGATCCGCTCCAGCGCATCGATCTCGTTCAGGAACTGATATCGCGACGTCCAATCGGGCAGCGTTGACGGCACAGACGCCTCACCGTCTGCATCGGCACGCAGCGTCCTGACAAGCGTCGTTACCGCGTCGAACCAGCGATCCCGCTGATCGGGCCGGAAGGCCGGCAGCAGCACGACAAGCCCACCGCCCTCCGGTTCTCGATAAGCACCGATGCAGGTATCGGCGTCGGTCCCGGCGATCACCGACGTGCCCGTCACGTCACGCAACGATGCGGTATAGGCAATCGCCCCGTCCGTCGCGGCAACGAATGCGGCGAAGCGGGCGTCGTCCATCGACGCGGCGCGATCTCCCTCGGCCGCACTCGGTTCGCACCCCATCAGTGCTTGCAGGCCCTCAATCGCATTCGGAAGGTAGCCGTTCAGCTGCGAAAACTGTTCCCAGGCCGCAGGAACGACGACCAATGTGCCACCGGCGCGCAGGAAAGCGTGCAGTCGGCCAAAAAACCGTTCTACGCCGCTCCAGAGATTGTCATCCCCGGTTGCCAACAGTTCCAGCCGGGGGATGAATCGCCGGGTGTCGAACAGCACCATGTCATACGCCAGCATGTCCTGATCGCTGGTGTAGTCATGCAGCGTATCGAGAATGCCGCTTTCGCCGGCACCGAACTCGGCGACGCGCAGTTCACCGCCGTTGTGGCCAGTAGTGCCGTGGGTCTCTGCATCTTGCATCGTTCACACCTGGGCCGCAGCACTTGATTTCACGGCGTGTTCGGGTTGTGCAATGAACGCGTCTGGTGGGCGGTGACAGGATCGAACTGCCGACCTTCTCGGTGTAAACGAGACGCTCTGCCAGCTGAGCTAACCGCCCTCAGGCGCAACATGGACCATCTGAAAAACCGACGCAACCGACGGGAATGCCATGGGCCGACCTGCGCCGCTGCACGCCATCAGACTTCGTGCACAACGCCCCGGACACGCCGGTCACAAAGCTATGTCGTCTTAATGCGAAAGGCCGGCCACGGTGGGCCGGCCTTCCAACGTTCGCACGCGAACCGAAGTTCAAACGGTTAGCTAACCGCTTCCTTCAGGCTCTTGCCAGCCTTGAACTTCGGCTGACGGGTCTCTGGGATCTGAATAGTTTCACCCGTCCGCGGATTGCGGCCGGTGCTTGCTTTACGGGTACTCACCGCAAAAGTTCCAAACCCGGTAATACGTACTTCACTTCCGCCCTTCAATGCATCGGAGATGCCCTGAAAGACCGCTTCTACAGCTTTGGCGGCATCTGCTTTTGACAGGCCTGAAGCCTCAGCGACCGCGGCAATCAAATCGTTCTTGTTCACTTAACGCCCCCTGTCAAATGTTGTGGCTGATTTGCAAAAACCCGCGTCAACATTGACGATCGTCTCCGCATAGGACGCGGAGTTTACGGCAGCGCTTCGAAGCGGGTCAAAGAGAAATACCAAGCGGATCGCGGTTTTCACCGCCAAGCGTGATATTTATCACACGGTGTGGCGCTTTGGACTCTAGTGCGTGACGATGCTTTCGCTGTCCTTCGTCTCGAGGACCTTCTTCTCGTCTTCATCCTCGTCCTGCGCCCAGTCGATCGGCACCGGTCGGGTGACCAGGGCATGCTCGATCACCTCGTCGACATTGGTGACCGGAATGATCTCCAGGCCGCGCTTCACGTTGTCCGGGATCTCGGCGAGGTCTTTCTCGTTCTCTTTGGGAATCAACACCGTCTTGATCCCGCCGCGCAATGCCGCGAGCAGCTTCTCCTTCAGACCGCCGATCGGCAGCACGCGACCGCGCAACGTGATTTCACCCGTCATGGCAATATCACGCCGCACTGGAATGCGTGTCAGCGTGGAAACCATCGACGTGCACATCGCAACGCCCGCCGACGGGCCGTCCTTCGGCGTCGCACCCTCCGGCACATGCACGTGGATGTCCCGTTTTTCGAACACCGTCGGCTTGATACCGAAATCGACGGAACGCGAGCGCACGTAGCTGACGGATGCCTGAATCGACTCCTGCATCACGTCGCCAAGCTTGCCGGTGTATTTCACGCTGCCCTTGCCCGGCAACACGACGGACTCGATCGTCAGCAGCTCTCCACCGACTTCAGTCCACGCCAGCCCGGTAACGACGCTGATCTGGTCTTCGGTCTCGATCTCGCCATAGCGGAACTTCCGGACACCGGCGAACTGCTCCAGATTGCGGACCGAGACGGAAACCGTATCGACTTCGTTCTGAACCAGTTCCCGCACCGCCTTCCGCGACAGGTTGGCGATCTCGCGCTCGAGATTTCGCACACCGGCTTCCCGGGTGTAGTAGCGGATCAGGTCGCGCAGTGCGCCGTCGGAGATCGACCACTCGCCCTTCTTCAGACCATTCGCCTGAAGCTGCTTTGGAATGAGATGCGTCCGGGCGATCTCGACTTTTTCATCTTCGGTGTAGCCGGAGATTCGGATCACTTCCATGCGGTCCAGCAGCGGCTGCGGCATGCGCAACGTGTTGGCCGTGGTCACGAACATGACATCCGACAGGTCGTAGTCGACCTCGAGATAATGGTCGTTGAAGCTGCTGTTCTGTTCCGGGTCCAGCACCTCAAGCAGGGCTGAGGCCGGGTCGCCGCGGAAGTCGGCCCCCATCTTGTCGACTTCGTCCAGCAGGAACAGCGGGTTGCTCTTCTTGGCCTTCTTCATGCCCTGGATGACTTTGCCCGGCATCGAACCGATGTAGGTTCGGCGATGGCCGCGGATCTCAGCTTCATCCCGCACACCGCCCAGCGACATGCGGACGAATTCACGGCCGGTCGCACGCGCAATGGACTTGCCAAGAGATGTCTTACCGACACCCGGAGGCCCTACCAGGCACAGGATCGGGCCCCGCACCTTGTTGGTCCGCTGCTGCACCGCGAGGTATTCGAGGATGCGCTCCTTGACCTTCTCCAGGCCGTAGTGGTCCTGGTCGAGAATGGTCTCGGCGTGCGTCAGGTCTTTCTTGATACGCGAGCGCTTCTGCCACGGGATCGTCAACATCCAGTCGAGATAGTTGCGGACCACGGTGGCTTCGGCCGACATCGGGCTCATGTTGCGGAGCTTCTTGAACTCCGCCTGCGCCTTCTCTCGCGCCTCTTTCGACAGCTTCGTCTTCTTGATCTTCTCTTCCAGTTCCTGAAGCTCGTCGCGACCGTCCTCGGTCTCGCCAAGCTCCTTCTGGATCGCTTTGAGTTGTTCGTTCAGATAGTACTCGCGCTGGGTCTTCTCCATCTGGCGCTTCACGCGGCTGCGGATCTTCCGCTCCACCTGCATCACGCCGATTTCGGCTTCCATGAACGAGTAGACGCGCTCGAGCCGTTCCTGTGCGCCTTCGGTCTCCAGCAGCTCCTGCTTTTCGGAGATCTTCAGCGCCAGGTGCGAGGCGACCGTATCTGCGAGCTTGCTCTGGTCGTCAATCTGGTTCACCGAAACCAGAACTTCCGGCGGAATCTTCCGGTTCAGCTTCACATACTGTTCGAACTGACTAACCACGGACCGGCCCAATGCCTCGACATCCTCGCCAACGGCTGTCGCCGCTTCGAGGATCTGGGTCCGGGCCTCGAAGAAGTCCTCATTGCCGGTATAGTCGACAATCCGTGCCCGGGAGCTGCCTTCGACCAGCACCTTGACCGTGCCGTCCGGCAGCTTCAGGAGCTGCAACACCGACGCGACGGTGCCGACTTCATAGATGTCGTCCGTGCTCGGATCGTCCTCACTAGCATTCTTCTGCGTCACCAGCAGGATCTGCTTGTCGTCCTTCATGACGTCTTCCAGCGCGCGCACAGACTTCTCGCGCCCTACGAACAGCGGCACGATCATGTGCGGGAAGACGACGATGTCCCTCAGCGGCAACACCGGCAGGACGGAAACTTCAACAATATTGCTCATCACACACCCTTAACGGAGCGGCGCCTGGGAAGGTGGCGCAAGACGGATTGATCGCCTGTCGCTCACCAAAAAGGTGGCGGCACACGCAACCAAGTTCAAGTGCCGCCGGAGCTAGGCTCCGGTTCCGACGTCGTCCTGACGTTCGGAATAGATGTAAAGAGGGCTCGCACGGCCTTCGACGACCTCGGCGTTGATCACCACCTCTTCCGCACCTTCCATCGACGGAAGGTCGTACATGGTGTCGAGCAGGATGCTCTCCATGATCGAACGCAGACCGCGGGCACCCGTCTTGCGGGCGATTGCCTTGCGCGCGATCGCGCTCAAAGCGTCATCGGCAAAGTTCAGCTTGGCATCTTCCATCTCGAACAGCCGCTGATACTGCTTCACCAGCGCGTTCTTCGGACGGGTAAGGATTTCCACCAAGGCCGGCTCATCCAGGTCCGTCAGCGTCGCCACCACCGGCAGCCGACCGACGAACTCGGGAATCAGACCGAACTTTAACAGGTCTTCCGGCTCGACCTCGCGCAGCACCTCGCCGGTCTGGCGGTCGTCCGGCGATCTCACATCGGCGCCGAAACCGATAGACGTCCCCTGGCCGCGGCCGGAAATCAGCTTCTCCAGCCCCGCGAACGCACCACCGCAGATGAACAGGATGTTGGTCGTATCGACCTGCAGGAACTCCTGCTGCGGGTGCTTGCGGCCGCCTTGCGGCGGAACGCTCGCAATCGTGCCTTCCATGATCTTCAGCAGGGCCTGCTGCACGCCCTCACCCGACACATCCCGCGTGATCGACGGGTTGTCGGATTTGCGGCTGATCTTGTCGACCTCATCGATGTAGACAATGCCCCGCTGGGCGCGCTCAACGTTGTAATCCGCCGCCTGCAGCAGCTTCAGGATGATGTTCTCGACATCCTCGCCGACGTAGCCGGCTTCGGTGAGCGTCGTCGCATCGGCCATCGTGAACGGCACATCGATGATGCGCGCCAGGGTCTGCGCCAACAGCGTCTTGCCGCAGCCGGTCGGCCCGATCAGCAGAATGTTCGACTTGGCGATCTCGACATCGCCGCTCTTGCCGCCGTTGCCGAGCCGCTTATAGTGGTTGTGCACAGCGACAGACAGAACGCGCTTGGCGTGCTCCTGGCCAATCACGTAGTCATCGAGCACATGACAGATTTCCTGCGGCGTCGGAACGCCGTCGCCGGTCTTCACCAGCGAAGACTTGTTCTCCTCGCGGATGATGTCCATGCAGAGCTCGACGCATTCATCGCAGATGAACACGGTGGGACCGGCGATAAGCTTGCGCACCTCGTGCTGGCTCTTACCGCAGAAAGAGCAGTAGAGCGTATTCTTGGAGTCGCCGCCGCTGAGCTTAGTCATGTTGGGTCCTGTACTAGCTACTGATAGGGCATAGTAAGCTTCAACACCCGGCCGGACAACTGGCCGCCATCTCGCCGACCGCCCTATCAGGCCTGCGCTACCCGGCGGGAAAGTGCCGAATCGCGCCGAACTGCTTTATACGAGCACGTTACGCCGGGGGCGATCAATATTCCGTTAAAGGCACTGGCCGCAAGTCCGCCCCCAAGCGTATCGATCCTACTTGCTATCACCGCCGTCATCTGCCCCGGAAGCCGCCGAATCGGCCTCGTCGCCATCGCCGCCAGGGCGCTTCACGACAACCTCGTCGATCAGACCAAATTCCTTCGCCTTTTCGGGCACCAGGAACGTATCACGCTCCATATGGTCTTCGATGACCTTGATGTCCTGTCCCGTGTGGTTGGCGTAGATCTGGTTCAGCCGCTCACGCAACTCAAGAATTTCACGCGCATGGATCTCGATGTCCGTCGCCTGACCCTGGAAGCCGCCGGACGGCTGATGGACCATGATCCGCGCGTTCGGCAGCGCCTGGCGCCGCCCCTTCTCGCCGGCCGCCAGCAGAAGCGAGCCCATCGACGCGGCCTGTCCGGTGCAAAGCGTCGACACTTCCGGGCGGATGTACTGCATGGTGTCATAGATCGCCATGCCGGACGTGACGATACCGCCCGGCGAGTTGATGTACATGAACACGTCTTTGCGTGGGTTTTCGGCTTCCAGATACAGCAGCTGAGCCGTGACCAGGCTGGAAATGCCGTCGTTGATCGGCCCGACGACGAAGATGATCCGTTCTTTCAGCAGGCGGGAGTAAATGTCGTAGGCCCGTTCACCGCGGTTCGTCTGCTCGACGACCATGGGAACGAGAGTGTTCATGTAAACATCTGTCACGTCGCTCATCGCTCGAAAACTCCCTCGGCGTATTCAGGCTTTGCTGTCGTGTGGCCAAGACCAACGACGGGCCCGGCGAGAACACCTACAAAACACGTAATGGGTCGGTCGTCAAAGTCCAAATGCCCATCAGGACTCCCGCAGTATTCTGCCGATGGCAGCCGATCTGGAGTTAACGGACGAGCTTCACGACTCCGCCGTTGCTTCCTCTTCGTCCGGGTCGCGCAGCAGTTCCTCAAGCGAGACCGATTTGTCCTCAACCGCCGCCATTTCGACGATGAAATCGACGACCTTGTCCTCGAGGATCGGCGCCTGAAGCTGCGCCTGCATCTGAGGATTGCCCTGGTAGAACTCCATAACCTGCTGTTCCTGCCCTGGGAAACGCTGCGCCTGCTGGGCAATGGCCCGGTTTACCTCATCCTGGGTTACCTGCAGGTTATTCTGGCGACCGACCTCGGACAGGAGCAGGCCGAGGCGTACCCGGCGCTCCGCTATGTCCCGATACTCGGCCTTGGCCTCGTCCTCTGGCTTGTCGAGGCCAGCGATGGTTTTTCCTTGCTGTTCAAGGTCTTGTTCGACTTGCTTCCAAATCTGCTCGAACTCCATGTCAATCATGCCCGGCGGCACGTCGAAGTCATGTTCGTCGGCTAACGTGTCGAGCAGCGATCGCTTGAGACGGTTTCGCGAGACATCGCCATATTCGCGCTCAACCTGCTCGCGAACCGCCGTTTTCAGCGCGTCGAGGTTCTCCAGACCCAGCTTTTCCGCCAGGGCGTCATCGATAACGGTCGGCAGCGGCACTTTGACGCCTTTGACCGTCACCTCGAAGACCACGTCCTTGCCGGCCAGGTGCTCGGCGCCATACTCCTCCGGGAAGGTGACTTCGACCTTCTTCTCATCGCCCGCTTTGGCGCCGACCAACTGTTCCTCGAACCCCGGAATGAAACTGCCGGAACCGAGCTCGAGGCTGTAGTCCTCTGCCGTGCCGCCTTCAAACGCCTCGCCTTCAAGCATCCCCTTGAAGTCGATCACGACGGTATCGCCGTCCTTGGCCGCCTCGCCCTCGGCCGCATCTTCGAAGGTCTTGAACTGCTCTGCGAGCTGACCAAGGCGCTTGTCGACTTCCTCATCGTCGACCTCGACAGTCAGCCGCTCAAGAGTCAGCGTCTTGAAGTCCACCGGCTCGAACTGCGGCATGACCTCTACGGCCATGGTGTATTCCAGATCCGAACCTTCTTCGAACTTCGTGATTTCGATGCGCGGCTGCAGGGCCGGCGTGAGCTCTTTCTCCTCCAGCGTCTGCGTCGATGTCTCGTTGACCGCCTGTTCCAATACCTCGCCCATGACCTGCTTGCCGTAAGTGCGGCGCAGCAGGGGCACAGGCACCTTGCCTTTGCGGAAGCCAGGCATCTGGACGCTCTGCGACAATTCGGTCAGTTTGGTGCTCAACCGGCCCTCAAGGTCGGCCGAGTCGACGACGACCTTGTATTCGCGTTTCAAGCCCTCCGAGAGGGTTTCTGTGACCTGCATGAAAGCACCTGCCTGGGTATTCTACGTTTGACGCCAGCCGAACCCGATCGTCCAAGGATCGCCGGACTCGCTTTGATTATGGTGCGGGCGGAGGGACTTGAACCCCCACGACTTGAAGTCACTAGAACCTAAATCTAGCGCGTCTACCAGTTCCGCCACGCCCGCAGGCGACGGTTTGGCCGCCTCCCGCCTTGGCGAGGGCGGCACTCTATAGCACAGATGGTTTGACGGGCAAACGCGGAAACGCCGCCCAAAACACCGATAATTCGACGCAAATCGGCCCCCTGAGCTATAAAGTCATGTCGGTGATCATTCATACCGGTCTGTCATGGCCTGGAGTTGCCGTTCGCAAGCTCCGCCCGGCGGATCTGACACGAGCGGATCGGGAGGCTCAAATGTCCGGAACTACGGCGAAAAAGGCGGTGGAACCCCTGTTGCTGCATACCGACCGCGGCAACGGAATCCGCCAGATCACGCTCAACAGACCGCGGGCCTACAACAGTCTGTCGTCGGACCTGATGGCGGAACTCCAGACGGCGCTCGACGACTGCGCCGGCGACGCGAGCGTCCGGGCCATCGTCGTCGAGGGTGCCGGGCCCGGCTTCTGCGCCGGGCACGACCTGAAGGAAGTCCGCGGCCTGTCGACACCCGAAGAACGGCGGGCGCTGTTGCAACAGTGCAGCAAGTTGATGACCAGCATCGTCCATTCGCCGAAACCGGTGATTGCCAAGGTTCATGGCATTGCGACGGCTGCCGGGTGCCAGCTGGTGGCGAGTTGCGACCTGGCCGTTGCCGCCGACGACGCCGTGTTCGCCACCCCAGGCGTCAACATCGGCCTGTTCTGTTCGACCCCGATGGTCGCACTGTCGCGCAACGTCTCGCGCAAACACGCAATGGAGATGTTGCTGACCGGCGAGAGCATGGATGCGGACGCCGCTGTCCGGTTCGGCCTGATCAACCGGCACGTACCGGTCGATGAACTCGATGCCGCGGCGATGACATTCGCCGAGCGTATCGCCAGCAAATCGTCCTATACCGTGCGCATCGGCAAGGAAGCGTTCTACCGTCAACTGGAGATGGGGCTGGAGGACGCCTATGCCTACGCCAGCGAGGTGATGGTCGAAAACCTGCAGGCCGCCGACGCGGCCGAAGGCATTTCCGCCTTCGTCGAGAAACGCACCCCAACCTGGCAGGATCGGTGAAGTCGGCCCCTCCGCCAGCCCATCGACCAGGATATCCCGAAACACCAAACGGACACCGAGAGCCCATGCCCGCAGCCGCCGAAGCGCCAGTGACGAACCACGACCATTATCAGGACAAGGATCTGCGCACGATCCTGTCCCGCGTCCGCACCATCGCGATGGTCGGGGCAAGCGGCAACTGGAAGCGGCCGAGCTACTTCGCCATGAAGTATCTGCAGAAGAAGGGCTACCGCGTCGTCCCGGTAAACCCGACCCGCGCCGGCGACACCATCCTGGGCGAGACGGTCTACGCGACGCTGTCGGATGTTCCCGGCAACATCGACATGGTCGATGTCTTTCGCAGCGCCAAGGACGCCGACGAAGTTGTCGATGAAACCATCGCCAACATGGGCGCGAAGGGCATTTCGGTTGTTTGGATGCAGCTTGGCGTCCGCAATGACGCGGCGGCCGCCAAGGCGGAAGCCGCCGGCCTTCGTGTCATCATGGACCGCTGCCCGAAGATCGAATACGGCCGGCTGTCGGGCGAACTCGGCTGGTGCGGCGTGAACACCGGTATCATCACCTCCAAGCCGCTGCGGTCGATCCGGTCATGAGCGCCAACCCAAATGACAATGCAGCGCCGGCCCAGCCGGTGCCGGAGAAGTCGCAACAGGATTACGGCTTCGACACGCTGGCGATACATGCCGGAGCCCGGCCGGACCCGGTAACGGGCGCACGCTCAACGCCGATCTACCAGACGACATCGTACGTTTTTGACGATGCCGACCACGCCGCCGAACTCTTCAACCTGCAGAGCTTCGGATTCATCTATTCCCGGCTGACCAACCCCACCGTCTCCGTTCTGGAGGAACGCGTATGCGCCCTGGAAGGCGGGCGCGGCGCCGTCGCCTGTGCCAGCGGGCATGCGGCACAGTTCCTCACCGCGGTCAGCCTGCTCGAAGCCGGCGACGAATTCATAGCGTCGCGACACCTTTACGGCGGCTCCGTCACGCAGTTCGGCGTCTCCTACCCGAAGCTCGGCTGGAACTGTCATTTCGTCGACATGCGCGAGCCGGACACCATCCGCGCCGCGATGACCGACAAGGTGAAGTTCATTTTCTGCGAAGCCCTGGCCAACCCCGGCGGGGTGGTGCTGGACATCGAGGCCATCGCCCGGATCGCCCGGGAATTCGGCGTACCGCTGATCGTCGACAATACGTTGGCGACACCCTATCTGTGCCGGCCGTTCGATTGGGGCGCCGATATCGTCATCCATTCGACGACCAAATTCATCGGCGGGCACGGCAACACCATGGGCGGTGTGATCATCGAATCCGGCCGCTTCGACTGGGCGCAGAACGACCGCTTCCCGTCTCTGACGCAGCCCGACCCGGCCTATCACGGTCTGACCTTCGCCGAGACGTTCGGCGACTTCGGCTTCACCATGAAGGTGCGCGCCGTCGCCCTGCGTGACTATGGCCCGACCCTGTCGGCGACGTCCGCCTGGCAGCTGCTGCAGGGTGTCGAGACGCTACCGCTGCGCATGGACAAACACTGCGCGAACGCGCAGGCCGTGGCCGAGTTTCTCGAGCAGCACCCGAAAGTCTCGTGGGTATCCTATGCCGGCCTGCCGTCGAGCCCTTATCGAAACTTGGCGGAGAAGTACCTGCCGCGCGGTAGCGGCAGTGTCTTCACCTTCGGCGTCAGGGGCGGCTACGACGCCGGCGTCGCCTTTGTCGACGCGGTACAGTTGATTTCCCACCTCGCCAACGTTGGCGACACGCGCAGCCTCACCATCCATCCCGCCTCGACGACCCATCGCCAACTCACCGACGAACAGCGTGAGGCCGCCGGCGCAGGCCCCGATGTCATCCGGCTGTCGATCGGCATCGAAGCGGCGCAGGACATCATCGACGACCTGGATCAGGCGCTGGCGCAGACTTAAGCGCCCGGGACAGGCTGACCTACCCGTTTGCTAGCGACCTGCCTGGAAAGCCTGCGCCCGTTAGGACGCATTCAAACGAGTGGCGACATCAATCGCCCATACCTGGAGGACCCGATGGACCTGCGCGACCTTGCTGAACAACGGAACCGGCGAGCCGACAAAATCCGCGACGGCATGGGCGGCGCCGACAAAGTCGCGCGTATCCACGCCAACAGCCGGCTCACCATCCGTGAGCGTATCGACCGCCTGCTCGACCCCGGCAGTTTTGTCGAGATCGGCACTTTTGCCCATTCCGCACGGCATGAGGACCGCGCCTCGTCTCCGGGCGATGGCAAGATTGGCGGCCTTGGCACCGTGAACGGCCGTCCGGTCGCCGTCGCCGGCGACGACATCACGGTCAAACGCGGTTCATCATCGCTGGTCGGCAGCCGCCGGGTGCATCGCATCTTCGATACTGCCCGGCATGACGGCCACCCGATCGTTTATTTCGGCGAGACCGGCGGTGCGCGCATTCCCGATACACTGGGGTCGGAAGGTTTCGTGCAGGTCCCGCCCGATCTGGCGGCCGGCCGCCGGTCGCGCGCGGTGCCGATGATTTCGGTCATCTGCGGCGAATCCTTCGGCGGCTCGTCCTTTCAGTCGGCGTTCAGCGACATCGTCATTCAGGTCCGTGGATCGTGCCTCGCGGTGACCAGCCCGCGCGTCATCGAAATCGCCACCGGCGAGAAGATCGGCTTTGAGGAACTGGGCGGCCCGGACGTGCACGACAAGCAGACCGGCCAGATCGATCTCGTCGCCGAAGACGAGGACGACGCCATTGCGCTGATCCGAAAACTGCTCGGCTATCTGCCGCAGAATGCCTGGACGCTCCCCGACCGTCTGCCCTGGGACGGCAATGTCGGCCGCGACGAGCGCCTGTACGACCTGGTGCCGACGCGACGCACGCGGGCTTACGACATGCGAAACCTGCTGCGCCATCTGACGGACGACCGCGACATCCTCGAACTGAAGCCGAATTTCGGTCGCAGCCTGATCACCGCGTTTGGTCGCATGGCCGGCCGCACCGTCGGCTTCGTCGCATCACAGCCCATGTTCTACGCGGGCGCGTTGTCGCCGGAGGCCTGTGACAAGGCAACGGCCTTCATCTGCCTGGCCGATGCCAACAACATCCCGCTGGTCTTCCTGATCGATACGCCCGGTTTCATGGTTGGCCGGCAGGTCGAGCACAACAACCTGCTGGCCCGCGCGATCCGTTTCATGGAAGCACTGTCGCTGTGCCAGGTGCCCCGCCTGACGGTCGTGACCCGCAAGGCGTTCGGCCTCGCCTACTTCAGCCTCGGCGGCAGCCGCATGGACAGCCACATGCTGGCGGCCTGGCCGTCGGCGGAAATCAGCTTCATGGACCCGCAGGTCGGGGTGAACGTCGTACACGCCGGCCGGCTCGCCGACATGGACGATGACGCTGCCGCAGCGGAACGCGAGACGCTGATCGCTGAATGGAGCCGCGATACCGGTCCCGAGGGTGCCGCCGGTGTCATGGAAATCGACGAAATCATCGACCCGGCCGATACGCGCCGCTGGCTGTGCACCCACATCGACCGCATGCGCATCGACGTGCCGGACTGGGGCGCACACAAGCCATTGGCGCACTGGCCAACCTGCTACTAGGCGACGAGCCCTCGCAACGGCATGGCTTACGTCTGCCGAAGCCATACCTCGCCGACGGTGTGATCGCTGCGTTTGCGCAGCACGAGGTCGGCGCGCTGCCGGGTCGGCAGGATGTTCTCCTGCAGGTTCTTGCGGTTGATGCGGCTCCAGATGCCGGACGCCACCTCACGCGCCTCGGCCTCCGGCAGGTCCTTGTAGTGGTGGAAATAGGACGTCGGTTTCTGGAACGCCGTCTTTTGCAGGGTCAGGAAGCGCTGGATGTACCAAGCCTCGATATCCGCTTCGTCGCCGTCCAGATAGATGCCGAAATCGAAGAAGTCGGACACCACGACCGATGTCGTCGACGTCGCCTGCAACACGTTCAACCCTTCGAACACCAGGATGTCGGGCCGCCGCACGGTTTGCTGCTGGTCGGGTACGATGTCATAGGTCAGATGCGAGTAGACCGGCGCATCGGCCTCCGCCGTACCGGATTTGACGTCGGCCAGGAACGCCAGCATCCGCCGCATGTCGTAACTCTCCGGAAACCCCTTCCGCCCCATCAGGTCGCGGCGTTCCAGTTCCCGGTTCGGGTAGAGGAAACCATCCGTGGTCACCAGTTCGACCCGAGGGTGATCCGGCCAGCGGGCCAGCAGCGCCGCCAGCACGCGGGCGAACGTGCTCTTGCCCACCGCGACGCTGCCGGCGATCGCCACGACGTAAGGCGATGTTACCGCCGGACGGCCAAGAAATGCGTCCTTCACGCGGCTCAGGTTCCGGGCAGCGGCAAAATGCAGGTTGAGCAGCCGGGTTAGCGGCAGATAGATGTCGGCGACCTCGCGCAGCGCCATCGGTTCGTTGACGCCACGCAACGCGACGAGATCGTCATCCGAGAGCGTAAGCGGCGTACTCGATCTCAGGGCCGCCCATTCCGCCCGCTCGAAGCGCAGGAATGCCGAGAGTCCATCGGTCTGATCCATCGTCAAAGATACTCGAACGTCCAGCAATAACCGGCGCGGCCAAACGCATGGCCGATGGTGCCCGCTCCCGGACTCGAACCGGGACGGCCTTTCGGCCTCGGGATTTTAAGTCCCGTGCGTCTACCAATTCCGCCAAGCGGGCACGGCGGGCAAACTAGCCGCGCCGCTGCACGCGGCACAAGGGCGGATGGCGCGACAACGTCCCCTTCGGCGCCTTTTCAGCCCGGGTCGTTCATATCCTCGATCGGTGTTCCGCCCTGACGACGCATCAGCTCGCGCACGTCGTCGGCAGCCTGGCCCAGCGCCTGAAGATCCTGCGACCGGCAAACGATGGAGCTGCCGAAGCGGCCGTCGCGATAAAATGGGTAGGAGCCGATATCGACCTGCGGATACCGCGTCTGAATATCGCCCAGCCCGGCCGCCATCGTGCCCTCCGCCAGATGCGCGGCAATGGCGACCGACCGCACCGGATCGCCACCGACCAGTTCATGCTTCAGCGACTGGAACATCGCCTGACAGATGGCGGGTACACCGGCAAGAACATAGACGTTGCCAATCCGGAAGCCCGGCGCACGGCTGACCGGGTTTTCGACCAATGCACCGCCGTCCGGGATACGGGCCATGCGCATGCGGGCGTCGTTCAGCTCCGCCCCGGTCTTGGCGTAGTGCTGGCGCAGGATCTCGACGGCTTCGGGATGGTGATCGATGCCGACGCCAAAGGCCGCGGCAATGGCATCGGCGGTGATGTCATCATGCGTCGGCCCGATCCCGCCGGTCGTGAACACATAGTCGTAGCGCGCCCGTAACGTGTTCACCGCGTCGACGATCTCATCCTGAATATCGGCAACGACGCGGCACTCGCGCAACTGCACGCCGGCGTCATTCAGGGCTTCGGCCAGATACCCCATGTTGGCATCCTTGGTCCGGCCCGACAGGATCTCGTTGCCGATGATGACGACCGCGGCGGTCACCGTCTTTGGCTGGCTGCTCATCGCGTCTGCTCGTACTGCGTTTCCCCGCGCCGGTTATAGCATTCAGCCTCCGCCGTTGCATGCCGATATGGCCACGTGCGGGCCGACGGCGGGCAATTACCTCGCAGGTAATTGAACGACAGATCCATCGGACGCACCCTGGCCGGCGAAACGGGCGCGCAAGCTCGATCGCAGGGATGATTTGGACATGCAGATTGCTATCGCCGCTTTGCTGGTCGTCGTCGGCCTGCTGAACCTTGCACCGGTGATCGGGATCGTGTCCGTCGCAAGGGTGCAGGCGCTCTACGATGTGCCGATCGAGCATGGCGACCTCGGCATCCTGATGCGCCATCGCGCCCTGCTGTTCGGCCTGCTCGGTCTGTTGATCATCGTCTCCGCCTGGCACGTCCCGCTGCGGCCGGCGGCGATCGTCGCGGGCCTTGTCAGCATGGTCGGCTTCGTCGCGATCGCGATGGCATCCGGCCCCTACGGTGGAGCGATCCGCAATGTCGTGATTGCGGACGTGGTGGGCGCCGGGCTGCTGGTTCTCGTCGTCATCCTGGCGATGCTGTCGCCCTCAGGCTGAAGACGCTCGCGCGTGCCGCTTGCGCCATCGGCGGCGAGCCCCTAACTAGGCGGTCATGCAGTTTCCCGACCCGCTGATCCCGGGCCGCCTGATCAAGCGGTACAAACGGTTCCTGGCCGACGTTGAGTTAAAGGACGGTCTGGTCATCACGGCGCATTGCGCCAACCCCGGCGGCATGATCGGGCTGAAGGAACCGGGGTCCGACGTCTGGCTTTCGCCGGCGCGGAACCCGAACCGAAAACTGAAGTACAGCTGGGAACTCGTCCGTGCCGACGGCACGCTTGTCGGCATCAACACCGCCCATCCCAACGGTCTGGTGGAAGAAGCCATTCTGGACGGCACCATCAATGAGCTGGCCGGATACGATAATCTGCGCCGCGAGGTGAAGTACGGCAAGAATTCGAGGATCGACCTGCTGCTGCAATCGGATGACAGGTCCGACTGCTATGTCGAGGTCAAGAACGTCCACCTTCGACGCCAGCCGGGACTGGCGGAGTTCCCCGACGCCGTCACCGCCCGCGGCGCCAAGCATCTGGTCGAGATGAGCGACATGGTCGCCGAAGGCCATCGCGCGGTGATGGTCTACCTCGTTCAGCGCGCGGACTGCGACCGTTTCGCCATCGCCGGGGACATCGACCCAACCTATCGACGCCACCTCGACGAAGCGCTGGCACACGGTGTCGAAGCCGTCTGCTATGCTTGTAGTATCGACGTTAACGGAATTACGGTAGACAGGTCTCTGGAACTGGCTCTCTGAGGAGATATTCGCGGTGCGTATGGGCTATATCGCCGCGCAGGAAGCGCCGACACACAACAACGGTCTGATCAAGCTGCACGGGCCGGAAGACTTCGAAGGCATGCGCAAGGCCGGCCGCCTCGCCGCCGAATGCCTCGACATGATCATCCCCTATGTACAGCCCGGCGTGACGACCGATGAGCTCGACCGCCGTTGCCACCAGTTCATCGTCGACCATGGCGCCACGCCCGCACCGCTGAACTACCGCGGCTTCCCGAAGTCGATCTGCACCTCGATCAATCACGTCGTCTGCCACGGCATTCCGGGCGACCGGGTGCTGAAGGATGGCGATGTCCTCAATATCGACGTGACGGTCATCGTCGACGGCTGGCATGGCGACACGAGCCGGATGTTTTACGTCGGCAAGCCGAAGATCAAAGCAAAGCGCCTGTGCGACATCACCTACGAGGCGATGATGCGCGGCATCAACGTCATCAGGCCCGGCGCCACGATCGGCGACATCGGCCACGCCATTCAATCCTTTGCCGAGGCTGAGCGGTGCGCCGTCGTACGCGACTTCTGCGGTCATGGTCTGGGCCGGGTCTTTCACGACGCACCCAACGTGCTCCACTACGGCGAACCGCACAGCGGCGTCGAACTGAAAGAGGGCATGTTCTTCACCGTCGAGCCGATGATCAATCTCGGCACGTGGCAGGTAAAGATGCTGAACGACGGCTGGACCGCGGTGACGCGCGACAAGTCCTTGTCGGCGCAGTTCGAGCATTCTGTCGCCGTTACAGCGGACGGTGTTGAAATCTTTACGCTTTCGCCAACCGGACAGCACCAGCCGCCCTACGATTAAAGCCTTCGGACTTCGCCACCCCGCAATCGTTCCTGCCGCCCGGCTTGCCGTCTGCAAGCTGCTCGTTGGCGCGAACAGCGCAAGATCGACGGGTGTAGCCAACCAGCATCTGCAACTCTACCATCTCGCCCAGTCATGTACGCGAGAGATGGAACACAGATGGCAGGTGATGAGAGTCAGGATCGGGAACCGCACTACCACGGGCACCGCGGGCGGCTCCGCCAGCGCTTTCTGGAGAATGGCGCCGACGCGCTGCATGACTATGAGCTGATCGAGCTCCTGCTGTTCAACGTCATCCCGCGACGCGACGTGAAACCTGATGCCAAACGCCTGCTGGCGCAGTTCGGCAGCCTCGGCGCCCTGTTCAATGCGGCGCCTGACGAACTTCGCGCCGCCGGACTGAAGAGCGACGCCGCGGTGACGCAGATCAAGGTGATCCAGGCCGCAGCGTTGAAGCTAAGCGCCTCGCGCGTCGCGGACGTGCCGGTGTTGAGTTCCTGGGACGCTCTGATGGACCATTGCCAGGCCACCATGTCGCACGCCAAACAGGAAGAATTCCGCATCCTGTTTTTGAACAAGAAGAACCATCTGATCGCCGACGAAGTGCAGCAACGCGGCACCATTGACCATGCCCCGGTCTACCCGCGCGAGGTCATGAAGCGTGCGCTCGAACTCGGCGCAACGGCACTTATTCTGCTGCACAACCATCCGTCGGGCGATCCGACGCCGAGCCGCTCCGATATCGATATGACAAAGCTGCTGGTGCAGGCGGCATCGCCGCTCAACATCGTCATTCACGACCATGTCGTGATCGGCAAAGGACAAACCGCCAGTTTCCGGTCGCTCGGCCTGATGTAGCCCGGCGGCGATGCGTTCGTACGACGCGGCCCGCCGCGCCGCAATGCAGCAAACGTTCGCTTTTCGCCAACCGCTGGACTAAAAGCTGACCTAATCAACAAGCGATAAAGGAAGCGCCCGTGTCGAGCAGCGACGACCGGAAGCCTGCGCGTGGCGGCGCCGTGCGACCGCTGGGAACCGTCAGTAATCTGCGGGCGATCCTGTTTATGTGCGCCGCGGTATCGCTGTTTCCATTCCTGAATGCCAGCGTGAAGCTGTTGAGCGCCGATTATCCGACGGCGCAGATCGTGTGGATCCGCTACCTCGGCCACCTGGTCTTTATGCTGATCGTGTTCATGCCGAAGCATGGCACCGGCCTGTTCCGCACGACCCAGCCCGGGTCGCAGTGGATGCGATCGGTGCTGCTGCTGACGTCTACGGTGCTGTATTTCAGCGCGCTGAATTTCGTGCCGCTGACGACGGCGGCGGCGATCAGCTTCTCCAACCCGTTCATGATCACGGCGTTGTCCGTGCCGCTGCTGGCGGAACGGGTCGGTTTTCGCCGCTGGACGGCCGTCGTGATCGGGTTCCTGGGCGCGCTGATCATTATCAGGCCGGGTCTGGAAGGGTTTCATTGGGCGGCAATTCTGGTGGTCGGCAGCTCTTTCAGCTACGCCCTCTACGGCGTGCTGACGCGACGCATTGCCGGACATGACAGCCCCGCGACGACCATCACCTACACCGCCATCATCGGCGCCTTGCTGAGCAGTCTGGTCGGCCCGTTCTATTGGGTCACGCCCATATCGCTGTTCGATTGGTGCGTCTTCGCCGGCCTGGGCTTCTTCGGCGGGCTGGGCCATTTCCTCGTCGTGAAGGCGTTTCAATGGGGTCAGGCATCCGTCGTCGCCCCGTTCGGTTACCTGCAACTCGTTGGCGCCACCGTCTTCGGCTACTTCCTGTTCGGCGACTTTCCCGATTCATGGACTTGGTTCGGCGCTGCGATCATCATTGCCTGCGGCAGTTACATCGCCTACCGCGAAGGTGTCCTCGGCCGTGGCAAGGCTGGAGGCAGTTGACCGCAAAAGGCAATGAAGGAGCGCCGATCGATGTCCGAAGTTGTCGTCTACGGTCCATCCTATAGCGCCTATACGCGCACGGTGCGGCTCACGCTGATCGAAAAGGGCGTCGCCTTCGAACTGTCGGACGTCGATTTCTCCCGGGGCGAAGGCATGCCAAAGGAACACTTCGCCCGCCACCCCTTCGGCAAGGTGCCGGCGTTTCGCCATGACGGCTTCATGTTGTTCGAGACGTCGGCGATCTGCCGCTACGTCGACATCGCTTTCGACGGGCCTTCCCTGCAGCCAACGGCGCCGCGCGATATCGGACGCATGGCGCAAATCATCGCCGTGCTGGACGCCTATCTGTCGCTGACCATTCGCATGGGACTGACGTCACAGCTGGTCACCGGCCCCCGTCTCGGCGTCGCACCCGATACCACGGTCGTCACGCAGACGGTGGAGAAATTGCAGACCGGCCTGCCGGCGTTGGAACAATTGATGGGGAATGGCGATTATCTGGTCGGCGACCAACTCACCCTCGCCGACTTGCATGCAGCACCGCTGGTCGATTTCCTCACCATGTCGGCCGAGGGCCGCGAGCTGCTTGGCCTGACACCGCAGATCAGCGAATGGTGGCAACGGATGTCGATACGCCCGTCGATCACCGAGACATCGCCGGGCGGGCCGATGTTCGAAGACTAGAAGGTCGAGGCGGCCTCGGCCTGCGGTGGCGAGTCGCCGCGGATTTCTTCAAGAATACCGGCGATGTAGTCGAGACACTGGCCGCACTGCGGCGCGGCATTCAAGGCCGCATGCACGCATTGCGGTGTCCGTACCGCGGGATCGTCAGCGATCCGTTCAACGTCTCGGTCGGTGATTCCGTTACACAGGCAGACATACATGACGCTGCTTCCGGCTACAGTGCACAAACGCTCTCAAATCACGCACTAGCCAATGTAAGGATTTTGCGAATGCCTTTCAATAGCACACGTTCCGGCTACGGTGAATTTGAGGTCAGTTCTCCGACTTGAGCTGCACGTAGTTTTCCAGGCCCATCTTGGCGATCAGCGCCAACTGAGTCTCGATCCAGTCGACATGCTCTTCTTCGTCCTCCAGGATCGTCGCAAAAAGGTCTCGGGAGACGTAGTCGCGAACCTCTTCGCAATGGGCGATGGCCTCACGCAGCATCGGAATGGCGACCATCTCTAGCTTTAGATCGCAGTCTAGGATTTCTTTGACGTCCTGGCCGATCAGCAGCTTGTCCAGGTCCTGCAGGTTGGGCAGCCCTTCGAGGAACAAGATGCGGTCGATCAACTCGTCGGCATGTTTCATTTCATCGATCGATTCGTGCCGCGACTTGTCCGCCAGCTCCTTGATGCCCCAGTCCTCGAGCATTTTCGCATGCAGGAAGTACTGGTTGATCGCCGTCAGTTCATTCTTCAGCACCAGGTTGAGATGACGAATGACGTCTTTGTCGCCCTTCATGATGATCCTCTTGTTGATGAGCGCGCCCGTAACAACGCGATAGCTGTCGGCTTAAACAGTTTTGACGCAACTGCATAGCCATCGCTTGCCATATAGGGCCTTGTGCGACGATTGACGCCCATCGCCGCCCAAAAGGATACGTGCAGCGGCGAGAATGACGGTCTAGATGACCGCCTTGAAACCTTCGAATTCGGGATGTCCCAGATAGACGTTGCCGTGTGAACCGGCATTCCGGTGCGCCTTGCGGAAGGCATCCGATTTCGTCCAGGCTTCGAAGTCCGCCTCGGACGCCCAAACGGTATGCGATGCGTAGAGCGTGTGATCTTCCTTTTCCGGTCCCCGGAGCAGGTGAAATTCAACAAACCCGGGCACTTCGTCGAGATGTGTCTCGCGCGACCGCCAGATCTCCTCAAACGTTTCCTCCTGACCTGGCTGAATGCGGAATCGATTCATCGCCACGAACATGTCTCACCTCGCTAGATGCAAATGATTTTCATTCACGATAATGCCGCGTGCATTGCCTTGCAACGTGGTTGTTGTCCGCTCGACGGCGGAGTATCAACACGCAATATGTCTTCAGACACGAGGAACGCAACGTGATCCCGCGCTATTCCCGCGCCGATATGGCGGCAATCTGGTCGCCCGAAAGCAAATTCCAGATCTGGTTCGAGATCGAGGCACATGCTTGCGACGCCCTGGCAAAGCTGGGCGTCATACCCGAGGATGCCGCCAAGGAGGTTTGGGCCAAGGGGAAGTTCGAGATCGACCGCATCGACGAAATCGAGCGGGAGACCAAGCACGACGTCATCGCGTTTCTCACCAACCTCGCCGAACACGTTGGCCCGTCTGCAAGATTTGTTCACCAGGGCATGACGTCGTCCGACGTCCTCGACACCTGCCTGAATGTACAGCTGGTTCGGGCGGCCGATCTTTTGCTCGCCGATCTCGACGCACTGCTCGAGGTGTTGAAACGTCGTGCCATTGAGCACAAAGACACGGTCTGCATCGGTCGCAGCCACGGCATTCATGCGGAGCCGACGACATTCGGCCTCAAGCTGGCCCAGGCCTATGCCGAATTCGACCGGGCGCGCGAGCGTCTGCAGTTTGCCCGCCGCGATATCGCCACCTGCGCCATTTCCGGCGCCGTCGGGACGTTCGCCAACATCGATCCCCGCGTCGAGGAACACGTCGCCGCCGCCATGGGGTTGAGCCCGGAGCCGATCTCCACCCAGGTGATCCCGCGCGACCGCCACGCCATGTTCTTCGCCGTCCTCGGCGTCATCGCCTCCTCGGTCGAGCGCCTGGCAACCGAGGTCCGACATCTGCAGCGGACCGAAGTGCTGGAGGCGGAAGAGTTCTTCTCCGAGGGGCAGAAGGGTTCCAGCGCCATGCCGCACAAGCGCAATCCGGTGCTGACCGAAAATCTGACCGGTCTGGCGCGTCTCGTGCGCATGGCCGTGACGCCGGCGATGGAGAATGTGGCGCTTTGGCACGAGCGTGATATTTCGCACTCGAGTGTCGAGCGCGGCATCGGGCCGGATGCGACTGTTACGCTGGACTTCGCTTTGCACCGGCTGACCGGTGTGATGGACAAACTGACCGTCTATCCCGACAACATGCAGGCCAACCTCGACCGGCTCGGCGGCCTTGTGTTTTCACAGCGCGTGCTGCTGGCGCTGACCCAGGCGGGCGTTAGCCGCGAAGACGCCTACGCCATCGTGCAGCGCAGTGCCATGTCGGTATGGCGCGAGGGCGGTAGTTTTCTGGATCTGCTTAAGGCCGATGCCGCCGTCACCGATGCGCTCGGCGCGGCCGAACTGGAAGCACTATTCGACCTCGGTTATCACACCAAACACGTCGACACGATCTTCCAGCGGGTGTTCGCCTAGACAGCGCATATCGCGCCCGAGGATCGTGCGCCAACCCGCTGAACGGAATAGCTATTCGTTGATCACCTGCTCGCGGGCAACTTCCAGCAGATCGCCCATCTGCTTGCGCAAACGGTGCTCCGAAACGTCGAGGCCCTTGGCCTGAAAATCGTCCCAGACCTTCTTGAACACGTCCTCGTCGCCCGGCTCCTCGAAATCGGCAACGATGACCTGCTTGGCATAGGCCTCGGCGTCCGCCCCGGACAATCCCAACTGCTCCGACGCCCATTCACCCAGCAGCTTGTTCCGGCGCGCCTGAATCTTGAAGTTGGTTTCCTGATCGTGGGCGTATTTCGCCTCATATGTCTTTTCGCGATCGTCGAAGGTGCTCATAACTGCCTCGGCTTGGTATCCGGATTAACGTTTCCCTGCGTGTCACACGGATAGCGATCCGCTGACGCCAAATCAATAGCATATCTGGGGGTTTCGACCGAGAAATACTAGCCATTTTGGGCCCTGCCGCGGTCGTTGTTTCGTGGCGCAAGATCGTCTATACGACTGTGAGATGGCCCGTCGCACCAGCGCTGTGACCATGTCGTCTCATATGCCGGCTTGCCGGCTCGGCAGTCCCCAGAGGCACCTATGGCCAGACGTCGAAAAGTATACGAAGGTAAGGCCAAGATCCTCTTTGAGGGGCCTGAACCGGGCACGCTCGTCCAGTACTTCAAGGACGATGCCACCGCGTTTAACAACGAAAAACACGGCATAATCACCGGTAAGGGCGTTCTGAACAACCGGATCTCCGAATACATCATGCAGCGCCTGGGCGAAGTCGGCATTCCGACGCATTTCGTCCGTCGGTTGAATATGCGCGAGCAGCTGATCCGGGAAGTTGAAATTATTCCGGTCGAAGTGGTGGTCCGCAACATCGCCGCAGGTTCGCTGTCGAAGCGTTTGGGCATCAGCGAAGGCACTGCCCTGCCCCGTTCGATTGTCGAATTCTATTACAAGTCCGACGAACTCGGTGACCCGATGATCACCGAAGAGCATGTCACCGCCTTTGGCTGGGCCACCCCGCCGGAGATCGACGACATCATGTCGATGGCTTTGCGGGTCAACGACGTTCTGTACGGCCTGTTTTCCGGCGTCGGCATCCGGCTGGTCGACTTCAAGATGGAGTTCGGCCGGCTCTATCAGGGCGACGAGGTCCGCACTGTGCTGGCCGACGAGATCAGCCCGGACAGCTGCCGGCTCTGGGACATGCAGTCGAACGAAAAGCTCGACAAAGACCGTTTCCGCCGCGACCTCGGCGGCGTGGCGGAAGCCTATCAGGAAGTTGCCCGCAGGCTGGGCATTCTGCCGGACGCCGGTCCGCGCGATCTCAAGGGCCCGGCCATCATGCAGTAGTGGTTGCCGCCGTCATTGCGGCAATCCCACGGTTCGTTCGATTTGGAGGAACGCCACGGCGATGAAGGCGCGTATCCACGTCTACCTGAAAACAGGTGTTCTCGACCCCCAGGGCAAGGCCATTGCCAACGCGCTGGGCAATCTCGGCTTCGACGGTGTGCAGGACGTCCGTCAGGGAAAGCTGATCGAGGTCGACCTGGAGACTTCGGACCGGCAAGCGGCCCAGGCCGAGGTGGAAGCGATGTGCCAGAAACTGCTGGCCAACACGGTCATTGAAAACTACGCCATCGAACTGGCCGACTGAGCTGACATTCGGTTCGTTCGCGCCCGTTCGATCAACAATCAGCCCTCCCGTCAGCACAACACGAGGCAGATAAGTCCGGCAGTGAAAGCAGCGGTGATCGTTTTCCCAGGCTCGAACTGCGACCGTGATGTGAAGGTCGCTCTTGAGCAGAGTATGAACGGACCCGTCGATATGATCTGGCATGGCGACAGCACGTTGCCCGACGTCGACCTGATTGTACTTCCCGGCGGCTTCTCCTACGGCGACTATCTGCGCGTCGGCGCCATTGCCGCTCATTCGCCGATCATGCGCGAAGTCATCGACAAGGCGGATCGCGGCGTGCCGGTTCTCGGCATCTGCAACGGCTTTCAGATGCTGGTGGAGACCGGACTGGTCCCCGGCGCTTTGCTGTCGAATGCCAGGCTGAAATACGTTTGCCGCGATGTCCATATCCGGGTCGAGACCGGGCAGAGCATCTTCACCAACGGGTATGAATCCGGCCAGGTCCTGCGCATCCCCGTCGCCCATCACGACGGACAGTACTTCGTCGACGATCAGACGGTTGCGCGGCTCGAAGATGCCGGGCAGATCGCCTTCCGCTATTGCGATGGCGATGTCGACGAACCGGCCAACCCAAATGGTTCGCGCGCCGACATCGCCGGCGTGTTCAACGACCGCAAGACCGTCCTCGGCATGATGCCGCATCCCGAACGAGCATCCGACCCCGACCACGGCGGCAACGATGGCCGGGCCCTGTTCGATGGCCTGATCGGTGCGTTGAGCGCCTGATCCCGTAGGACCGATAGAAGAATGAGTGAACCTGAGATCACAGCGGCCCTGGTGCAGGAGCACGGGCTGAGCGCCGACGAATACGATCGGCTCACGACGCAGCTTGGCCGCACGCCCAGCCTGACCGAACTCGGCATCGTGTCGGTGATGTGGTCCGAGCATTGCTCGTACAAATCGTCCAAGGTCTGGCTGAAGACCCTGCCGACGTCGGCGCCCTGGGTGATTTGCGGCCCGGGCGAGAACGCCGGCGTGGTGGATATCGGCGACGGTCAGGCCGCCATCTTCAAGATGGAGAGCCACAACCACCCCTCGTTCATCGAGCCTTATCAGGGTGCCGCAACGGGCGTGGGTGGCATCCTGCGCGATGTTTTCACCATGGGGGCCCGGCCGATCGCGAATATGAACGCACTGCGGTTCGGCGCGCCCGATCACCCGAAGACCCGTCATCTCGTCGATGGGGTGGTCGCCGGCATCGGCGGCTACGGCAATTGCGTCGGCGTTCCGACCGTTGGCGGCGAAGTCGACTTTCATCCCGCTTACAACGGCAACATTCTCGTCAACGCGATGACCGTCGGCATCGCCGATACCGACAAGATCTTCTATTCCGCCGCGTCCGGTATCGGCAATCCGGTCGTCTATGTCGGTTCGAAGACCGGCCGTGACGGCATTCACGGTGCCACCATGGCGTCGGCCGAATTCGATGACGACTCGGAGGAGAAGCGGCCCACCGTCCAGGTCGGCGATCCGTTCACCGAAAAGCTGCTCATTGAAGCCTGCCTGGAGCTGATGGCGACCGATGCCATCGTTGCGATTCAGGACATGGGCGCCGCCGGGCTGACATCGTCGTCGGTGGAGATGGCAGACAAGGGCGGCGTCGGCTTCGAACTCGATCTCGATCAGGTGCCCTGCCGCGAAGACGCTATGAGCCCGTACGAGATCATGCTGTCCGAAAGCCAGGAGCGCATGCTGATGATCCTGCGTCCCGGCGCGGAAGCTCAGGCACGGGCGATTTTCGAGAAATGGGCGCTCGATTTCGCCGTCGTCGGCCACATCACCGACACCGGCCGCCTGACGGTGAAGCAGAACGGCCATGTGGCTGCGGACATCCCGGTGTCGATCCTGGTCGATGATGCGCCGGTCTATGAACGGCCCTGGGTACCGACCGCGAAGCCCGCGCCATTGCAGGACGTGCCATCCAACGGCGACCTTGGCGCGGCGCTCAAGCGATTGATCGCCTGCCCCGATCTCGCGTCGCGGCGCTGGATCTGGGAGCAATACGACCACATGGTCATGGCCGACACCGTGCGGCGCCCCGGTGGAGATGCGGCGATTGTCCGGGTGCACGGCACGCAGAAGGCACTGGCGATTTCCACCGATTGCACGCCGCGATACTGTCAGGCCGACCCGGAGGCGGGTGGCGCACAGGCGGTCGCGGAAACCTGGCGGAACCTGACGGCAACCGGCGCTACCCCGCTGGCGATCACCGATTGCATGAATTTCGGCAACCCGGAGAAGCCGGAGATCATGGGCCAGTTCGTCGGCTGCATCGACGGCATGCGCGCGGCCTGCGAAGCGCTCGACTTCCCGGTCATCTCCGGCAACGTCTCGCTCTACAACGAGACAAACGGCCAGGCGATCCTGCCGACCCCGGCAATCGGCGGTGTGGGGCTGTTGACCGATCTGCATTGCAGGGCAGACCTCGCCATCCGGCGCAGCGGGGACACGCTGCTGCTGATCGGCGGCGCGCCGGGCCACCTGGGTCAGTCCCTCTACCTGAGGGAGATTGCTGGCCGCGAAGATGGCCCGCCACCGGCGATCGACCTCGACGCCGAACGTCGACACGGCGATTTCGTGCGCGGGCTGATTGCCGATCGCGTCATCGACACCTGCCACGACGTGGCCGACGGTGGATTGCTGGTCGCTTTATGCGAAATGGCACTGGCTGGCCGTGTCGGCGCCGAGTTGGCAGGGCCGGTTGATGCGGGTTTCTGGTTTGGTGAGGATCAGGCCCGATACGTCGTTTCGGCGAACAAGTCGTCGGCCGATACGATCATTTCGCGCGCAGAAAACGCCGGAATCGAGGTGATCGTCATCGGCACGACGGGTGGCGACGCGTTGACGCTGCCCGATGGCGCGCATATATCGTTAAGCGATTTGCGTGAAAGTCACGAAGGTTGGCTGCCGTCGCTGATGTCGGATTCCTGACGTCAACGCGCAAACTGCGGAGGATCGACAGATATGGCAATGGAAGCCAGCGAGATCGAACGCCTGATCAAGGCGTCTTTGCCGGACGCCAGCGTCACGATCGAAGATCTGCGGGGCGATGGCGACCACTATGCTGCGCATGTGGTGTCGTCCGCTTTCAAGGGCAAGAACCGCGTTCAGCAGCACCAGCTCGTTTACCAAGCCCTGCAGGGACGCATGGGCGGGGAACTGCACGCACTTGCGCTGCAGACCTCGGTACCGGAAGACTAATTTGTAATTGCTGGTCGGGGCCGCCGGCGAAGCATGAAGGAAACAGATGCGATGAGCGACAATCCAGTTTTTGACCGGATTCGGTCCGAAGTCGATGCCAATGATGTCGTCCTTTTCATGAAGGGTACGCCGGTTTTCCCGCAGTGTGGGTTCTCCGCCATGGTGGTTCAGGTGCTGTCGCACATGGGCGTGAAGTTCAAAGGCGTTGACGTCCTCGCCGATGGCGACGTCCGCCAGGGCATCAAGGAATTCAGCAACTGGCCGACGATCCCGCAGCTCTATGTCAAGGGCGAGTTCGTTGGCGGCTGCGATATCGTGCGCGAGATGTTCGAGGCCGGTGAACTGCAGCAGATGCTTCAGGACAAGGGCGTCGAAACGGTCGCGGCGTGACCTCGCCGCAAGGCGCCACGGCGCCTGAAGCAGACAGCTATCACGCCCACGTCTACTTCTCGGCCGACAGCCGCGAAGCAGCTCAAGCATTGCGCGAGCAAATCGTCGAGCGCTTCGATGTGGAGATGGGCCGTTGGCACGAGAAGCCCGTCGGCCCGCACCCGCGGTGGAGCTATCAGGTCGCGTTCCCGGCCACGTTGTTTGCCGACATCGTGCCGTGGCTCATGCTGAACCGCGGCGATCTGACCATTTTTCTGCACCCGAACACCGGTGACGATTTGCGCGATCATCGCGATTACCCGACCTGGATGGGCGAATTGCTGCCGCTCGATCTGTCGATCTTCACCGATCGGGGCGGCGCCAGCGCCTGAACAGGTGCCCGGCCAGACCGTCCGGCAGGAGAGCGCTTGTCCTCCGCCGCCAGGCGGGGCGATATACGTCCAATGCCAGCGCTATTGGCGCTGAAGAAGTTGGTGTTCTTGGGAGGGTTGCCAGCTTGCCGATAAACATTCCCGACGATTTGCCGGCACGTGAAATCCTCGAGAAGGAAGGCATCGAGGTCATGCGCGAGTACGACGCCGTGCGGCAGGACATCCGGCCGCTGCGCGTCCTGCTGCTCAACCTGATGCCGAAAAAGATCGAGACCGAAGTGCAGCTGGCGCGGGTCTTGAGCCATACCCCTTTGCAGGTCGAACTCACGTTGCTGACCACGGCGAGCTATGCGCCGTCGAACACCTCGCCGCAGCATATGGCCGCGTTCTATAAGACACTCGATCAGGTTCGCGCCTCGAAGTTCGACGGCATGGTGATCACGGGTGCGCCGGTGGAGCGCCTGGACTTCGAACAGGTCGATTACTGGCAGGAGTTACGCGACATTTTCGACTGGGCCGACCGAAATGTCTTTCGGCGGTTCAATATCTGCTGGGGCGCGCAGGCGGCCCTCTATCATCGCTTCGGCATCCCGAAACGGGACGTCGGCGGCAAGCTCTCGGGCGTGTTCGAACAGCAACTGATGGCAGCCGACGAGCCGTTGGTGCTCGGTTTTCCCGACCGCTTCCCCTGCCCCGTGTCCCGCTACACGACGGTCGATCCGGCGCATATCGACGCCCAGCCGCGGCTTCGGCTTCTCGCCCAGTCGCCGGAATCAGGGCCATGCTTTGTCGTCGATCGCGATACCGGCGACGCCTACAGCTTCAATCATCCGGAGTACGATGCCGACACGCTGCTGCAGGAGTATCAGCGCGATGTCGCCGTCGATCCGGCGACGCCTGTTCCGGCGAATTATTTCCCGGATGAGGACCCGGCAGCAACGCCGATAAACGCCTGGCGGCCTTATGGCTACCTGCTGTTCAGCAACTGGATGAGCCGGCTCTACCGGGACACGCCGTTCGACCTGAACACCATCGGCGACTGAATAGCAGGTCGGGTCAAATGCACTGACCGGATTCCGGGCCCTTTCACAGACAATTGGGCTGCGGTGTAGGCCTCGCTGGCGTAGCATTCGCGTATCCCCACACACGACAAGAAATCAGAGGAACGCCATGGCCGAGATCGAGTACTTCTATTCCGCCCATTCCGCATTCGCCTATCTTGGCTCGGCCCGTTTGATGGAGATCGCTGCTGCGGCGGGGCGAACGATCGTCCACAGGCCGGTGGACCTTCGCCGGGTGGTGGCCGAGTCCGGTTCGGTGCCGTTCGGCAAGCGCACCAAAGCGCATGTCCGCTATTTCTTCGGGCGGGAAATTGCGCGCTGGTCGGAGCAACGCGGCGCCCCCGTCGTGGACGGCATTCCGACCTATCACCACCATGAGCTCGATCTTCCCAACGGCATGCTGATTGCCGGCATCGTGCAGGGTGTGAATGTCGATCGACTGGCGCATGCCATGCTGGAGGCGCACTGGCGCGACGACGCCGATCTGGCGGATCGTGACACGCTATTGCGGATCGGAACCGCCGTCGGCGTGGATGCCGATGCACTGCTCGGGCAGGCGCTCTCGCCAGAGGTCACCGGGATCTACCAGGCCAACACGCAGGAAGCCATCGATCGATCGGTGTTCGGCTCGCCGACCTACTTCGTCGATGGCGACATGTTCTACGGTCAGGATCGGCTGGAGATGGTGGAACGCGCGCTGCAGCAGCCCTACGTCGGATCCCGGGCGGCAACGGCGGCGGAGTGACGCTGTCCAGGCCGAACCGCCTCGTGTCCCGGAAAACGCGCTAGTCTCCGGACGCGAAGGAGATCAGTTCCGCGCCTTCCTCGACCTGCTCGCCCTCGGCGCAATTGACGGATGCGATCTCGCCATCGATCGGTGCGGCGATCGTATGCTCCATTTTCATGGCTTCCATGATCAGCAGCGGATCGCCCTTTTTCACCGATGCCCCCTGCGTCGCCATCAATTGGATGACTTTGCCCGGCAGCGGCGCGGTCACGCGCCCCTCGCCCTCGATTTCGATGTCTGCCATCGCCATCGGGTCGGTCCACCGCAGTCGATAGCTGCGGCCACCGGCCAGAATTGTCATGGCATCGCCGTCATGCACGACGGCCGCTCGCATCCGCCGGCCGGCGAGGTCGGCAGTCAGGCTGCCATCCGCCTCCAGTTCGCCATCGACCGCCATTTGTCCATTGGTAAGCGCCAACAGATAGCCGCCTGAACGGGGATAATCGACCCGGACGTCGACCTCGCGGTCGCCGTCAACGAAATGCAGATGGTCGTATCCATCGTCGTTGAGACGCCAGCCGTCGACCCGCCCCCAGGGCGAATACGGATCCCCGGCCTCACGAGACCCTTTTCGCCGCAACAGCACATCGAGACAGGCCAGCGCCAGGACTTCGTCGGCCGTATCGCCGACCGCCGGGATCAGGTCGTCGCGATGCTTGTCGATAAAGCCGGTATCGAGGTCGGCGGCCGCGAAGGCCGGGTGTGCGGCCACGGCAGCCAGGAAGTCGATGTTCGTGACGACGCCGGCCACCTCGTACCGGTCGAGCCCCGACAGCAGGCGCCGCAGCGCCGACGCGCGGTCGCGGTCCCAAACCACCAGCTTCGCGATCATCGGGTCATAGTGGATCGATACCTCGTCGCCCTCGCGGACGCCGGTGTCGACGCGGGTGTGCGGATCTTCATGCGGCGGGCGCAGGCGGTGCAGCCGCCCCGTCGACGGCAGGAACCGCTTTTGCGGGTTCTCCGCATAGAGCCGTGCCTCGACCGCGTGACCGTCGATCGTCAGGTCACTCTGCGCCGCCGGGAGCGGTTCGCCGGCAGCGACCAGGAACTGCCACTCGACGAGATCCTGGCCGGTGATCATCTCGGTCACCGGATGCTCCACCTGCAGGCGCGTGTTCATCTCCATGAAGTAGAACGCATCCTCGCGCAGGCCATGCGTCACATCGGCGATGAACTCCACCGTCCCGGCGCCACGGTAGTCGATTGCCTTGGCGGCGGCGACGGCAGCATCGCCCATCGCGCGCCGCATCTCGGCCGTCATGCCGGGCGCCGGCGCTTCTTCCAGGACCTTCTGATGTCGGCGCTGGACGGAACAATCCCGTTCAAACAGATGCACGGCGTTGCCATGGCCATCGGCGAATACCTGAACCTCGATGTGCCGGGGCCGGGTCAGGTACTTCTCGATCAGAACCTTGTCGTCGCCGAAAGCAGCCTTCGCCTCGCGTTTGGCGCCGGCCAGCGCCTTCTCGAAGTCGGCAGCGCTTTCGACCGCGCGCATGCCCTTGCCACCGCCGCCGGCGACCGCCTTGATCAGCACGGGATAGCCGATGTCGTCAGCCTGGCGGGCCAAAACGCCCTCGTCCTGATCGTCGCCGTGATACCCCGGCACCACAGGAACATCGGCAGCTTCCATGATCGCCTTGGCCGCCGCCTTCTCACCCATTTGCCGGATCGCGTTGGCCGGCGGGCCGATGAAGATCAGACCGGCATCGGCGCACGCCTCGGCAAAGGCCGCGTTCTCGGACAGAAAGCCATAGCCGGGATGCACGGCCTCGGCGCCTGTCCGCTTGGCCGCCTCGATCAGGTTTTCCGCAACCAGATAGCTCTCGCGCGCCGCCGCGGGCCCGATGTGGACGGCTTCGTCGGCTTCGGCGACATGCATCGCATTGGCATCGGCATCGGAATAGACCGCAACGCTGGCGATCCCCATGCGTCGCGCCGTGCGCGCCACCCGGCAGGCGATCTCACCGCGATTGGCAATCAGGACTTTGCGGAACATCGGCGCTTCTTTCTCGTTGTTTGTCGTCTTGTCGTTGGCGGATGGCGGCTCGGGTCTACATCCGGAACACGCCGAAGCGCGTCGGCTCGATCGGCGCATTGAGCGACGCCGAAATACCCAGACCAAGGACATCGCGCGTATCGGCCGGATCGATGATGCCGTCATCCCACAACCGCGCCGTTGCGAAATAGGGCGAGCTCTGGTTGCGGTACTGATCCAGGATTGGCTGCTTGAATTCGGCCTCCTCCTCCTCGCTCCAGCTGCCGCCGCCGGCCTCGATGTTGGTTCGGCGCACCGTTGCCAGGACACCTGCCGCCTGCTCCGGCCCCATGACGGCGACGCTGGCGGTCGGCCAGGTCCACAGGAACCGCGGGCTGTAGGCCCGCCCGCACATGCCGTAGTTACCGGCCCCGTAGGAACCGCCAATGATCACCGTGAATTTCGGCACTTTGGTTGTCGACACCGCCGTGACGAGCTTCGCGCCATCCTTGGCGATCCCGCCGGACTCGTACTTGCGCCCGACCATGAAGCCGGAAATGTTTTGCAGGAAGATCAGCGGGATGTTGCGCTGGCTGCACAGCTCAATGAAATGCGCCCCCTTCACCGCCGACTCGGAAAACAGAATGCCGTTGTTGGCGACGATGCCGACCGGATAGCCCCAGATGTGCGCAAATCCGCAAACCAGCGACGGGCCGTAGAGTTTCTTGAACTCGTCGAACTCACTGCCGTCGACGATCCGGGCTATCACCTCGTGAACGTCGTATGGCACCCGCACATCCTGCGGAATGATGCCGTAGAGTTCCTCCGGGTCGAAGGCCGGCGCCTGCGGCGGCAACACGGAAACCTGCGACGGCTTGGGGCGGTTCAGATTGGCAACGATCCGCCGTGCAATCGACAGGGCATGCCGGTCGTTGACGGCATAGTGATCCGTTACGCCGGACGTCCGCGAATGGACATCGGCGCCGCCAAGGTCCTCGGCCGACACCTCTTCGCCGGTCGCCGCCTTCACCAGCGGCGGCCCACCCAGAAAGATCGTGCCCTGCTGCCGTACGATGACGCTCTCGTCCGACATCGCCGGCACGTAGGCGCCGCCCGCCGTGCACGACCCCATGACCACCGCAATCTGCGGAATGCCTTTCGCCGACATGTTGGCCTGGTTGAAGAAGATCCGACCGAAATGATCGCGGTCGGGAAACACGTCCGGCCATTGCGGCAGGTTGGCGCCCCCGGAATCGACCAGGTAAATGCATGGCAGATGGTTCTGCTCCGCCACCTCCTGGGCGCGGACGTGCTTCTTCACCGTCAGCGGATAGTAGGTCCCGCCTTTGACGGTGGCGTCGTTCGCGACGATGACGCATTCGCGGCCGGATACCCGGCCGATGCCGGTTACGATTCCGGCCGACGGCACGTCGTCGTCATAGACGCCATAGGCAGCGAGCTGCTGCAACTCGAGAAACGGCGAACCGGGATCGACAAGTGCCCGAACCCGCTCGCGCGGCAGCAGTTTGCCGCGCGCGACGTGCCGCTCGCGGGCCCGTTCGCCACCGCCCTGCTTGACCAGCCCCACCTTGTCGCGCAGTTCGGACAGCCGCGCTGCCATTGCCGTCTGATTGTCGTGAAACTCCGGTGCACGGGGATTGATCTTGCTGGCAATAACAGTCATGGAACCGCTTTGTTGTTCTGGGTTTATCAACGATACGCCTCTGGCCGGGCTAACTTAGCCGGTCAAGGGGACGAGGCAAACGCCTGATAACGCATCGCCTCGCGGCAGGGAGAACGGAATGGCGATCAACACCTTGGCCTTCAATCGACCGGACGGCACCGAGTTCTTCGCCCGCCTGTCCCGCACCGTGGCTGCCGGCTACACCGGCCGCGACCGTCAGATGATCCAGGCGCATATCGACGAACTGGCGGCGCAGGGTATCGCGCCCCCGGCCAACGTACCGATGCTGTTTCCCGTACTGCCAACCCTGGTGACAAACGCGGCGGAGATCGCCGTTGTCGGCGACAACACGACGCCCGAGATTGAAGTCGCCGTTTTCCGTGCCGACGGGACCGACTATGTGACCGTCGCCTCGGATCAGACCGACAGGATCTGGGAAGCCGTCTCCATTACCATGTCGAAAAACATCTGCCCGAAAGTTGTCGGCACCACGGCCTGGCCGGTCACAGACGTTGCCGATCACTGGGATCAGTTGCAGCTTACGGCGAGCTGCGGCGATACGAGCCTGCAGCACGGAAACCTGTCGCTGATGCAACCGCTCGGCGACATCCTCGCTTTCGTGGACCGCATCGATGGGCCCGAACGCGAGGGCCGCCTGGTGCTGTCCGGCACGATTCCGACCGATCACCAACCGCCGAAGGGCGAAACGACGATCGAACTGCGCCTGCATGACCCGGTTCTGCAGCGCACGATCGAGCACCGCTACCGGCTGACCTGCCTGCCGGACTACTTCGGCTAGTGCGTTTTCCGCTCACGCGGAATCTGGGCCAGCCCGCTCCACCACCCGGCCACGGCGGCCGACAGCTATTCCATCGAACCCGTCGCCTGAACAGCACCGCGCCGCTAGCCGGCGTCCAGGCGCCAGACCCGGGCGTTACGGATATCGGTATCTTCAAGCTCGCGACTGGTCGGCACGGTGTAGTGCGCGAGTTCTTCTATGCCCTCGCGCGGCAGGTAGGTGCGCCGTGGATCGCCCACCAGCACGTCGACACCACCACCAACCAGCCCGCGCAACCAGGGCTCCAGCCGTTCCGTCAGTGCGCGCTCATAGAAGACGTCGCCGACCAGGATCACGTCCCAGACGTCGCCTGTCGTGCCAATGCAGTCGCCGAGAATTTCAGGTACGGCGACGCCATTGGCCTCTGCATTCAATTCGATCGACGCCTGGGCGTATGCGTCCGGATCGGAAGCGGTCACCTGCGATGCCCCCGCCAGCGATGCCGCGATGGCGACCAGTCCGCTTCCGGCGCCGAGATCCAGAACCCGCCGCCCGCGCACGACGGCGGGGTTGTCCAGCGCATACCGCGCCAAGGCCTGACCGCCGGCCCAGGCAAACGCCCAGAACGGCGGCTCGACGACGGCGGCGGAAAGCTCCTCCTCCGTCATCTGCCACAGCGGAACCAGTTCGGACGCCAAATGAAGCTGGACCTCCGGCACCAGAGGCGACGCCGCCAACACGGTATGCTCGACGATGAAGTCGCGCGGACTTCCATTCCGTCGACCTGTTTCTGTCATTCAACAACCCTATGGTGCCGGCAATTGACGAACCGGCAGGAACATAATATGAACATTGGCGAAATCACTTCAGCACGGATCAGGCAGGTGCCGAATGCCGACGATACATGAAAAGGCTGAACGATTCAGGGACCTGCATAAGCGTCCCGGCGCGTTCGTGATACCCAATCCATGGGATGCGGGCACCGCCAAGATCCTGCAACACCTAGGTTTCGAAGCGCTGGCGACCACCAGTTCCGGCTATGCGTTTTCCCAGGGCCTGCCGGACCATGGCGTCGGACGCGATGACATGATGCGCCATGTCGCGACCATCGTTCAGGCGACCGACCTGCCCGTCTCAGCAGACCTTGGCAATGGCTTCGGCGACCAGCCGAAGGACATCTCGACAACGATCCGGCTCGCCGGCGATACCGGCTTGTGCGGGGCCTCCATCGAAGACTCGACCACAGACCCGGCGCAACCGCTCTACGATTTCAACCAGTCCGTCGACCGTGTTGCAGCCGCCGTTTCGATGGCGCGCAGCATGTCGGTCGACTTCGTCGTCACCGCGCGGGCCGAAAACTTCCTGGTCGGCCAACCCGATATCGACGACGTCATCCTTCGCCTCAGAGCCTATCAGGCCGCCGGCGCCGATGTGCTCTATGCGCCCGGTTTGTCGCGCGAAGCGGACATTCGCGCCGTAACGGAGGCCGTCGACCGGCCGGTGAACGTCGTTATGGGGGCGGCCGGCAGCGGGTTCAGCGTGAAGGATCTCGAAAACTTCGGGGTAAAGCGGATCAGTGTCGGCAGCGCCCTGTCACGCGCCGCGCTGGGGGCGTTCATGCGCGCCGCACGCGAGATGAAAGAGGACGGCACCTTCGCGTTTGCCGACGACGCTGCCCCCTTCAAAGAGATCAACAGCATCTTCTGAGACCGCGTTCGAAGGCGACGCCGGCACGGCGGTAAGCGGTCAGCCGGCCGCTAAAGTCGGCTGCTCGGGGCTACCAACCGCCCGTCTTGAGCCAACGCTCAACCATCCACACCCGATCCGCACCCCAGAACATCTCGCCGTCGACGACGAAGGTCGGCGTACCGAATACGCCCGCCGACAGCGATGCGTCGACACGCTGCTTGAGCTTCTCCTTGACGTCGGCCGACCCGATGGCGGACATCAGCTCGCCGCCATCAATGCCCAGGTCCTGCGCCAGATGCTGGAGTTCTTTCGGGTCGGCCATATCCCGCGCCTCGCCCCAGTAGCGGCGCATCACTTCCTTTGCGAAGCGTACGGCAAGCTCATCGTCCTGGTCCTTGAGCCAACTGAACGCGCGTGCCGGCGGCAAGGGATGCATCTGCTCCGCAGGCCGCTTCAACTCCAGCCCCACCAACCGCGCAAACCGCTGGGCATCGTGGCTGATGTACGGCCCTTTCAGCGGCGTATCAGGTAACGGCTTCAAGCCCATGACATTCATCACGGAAACGCCGAGCAGCATCGGCCGCCAGTCGAGGCTGCGTCCGTGTTTTTCAGCCACCGGCTCGATCAGATGCGCGCCGATGTAGCCAAACGGCGAGATGAAGTCGAAGTAAAAGGCTATCGGCGCGGCCATGTCGATCCTATGCGTCGTCACGGATGGCGCGACTGATCACGATCTTCTGCACATCGGATGTGCCTTCGTAGATCTGCGTCACGCGGACATCGCGATAAATCCGTTCGACCGGAAAATCGCTGAGGTATCCATAACCGCCATGCACCTGGATCGCCGCAGAACAGACGCGCTCCGCCATTTCCGACGCGAACAGTTTCGCCATCGACGCCTCCTTGAGGCATGGCACGCCGGCGTCATGCATAGCAGCGGCGTGCACCGTCATCTGCCGCGCAGCTTCAATCTGCGTCGCCATTTCGGCCAGACGGAAGGCAATCGCCTGATGATCGAAGATCGGCTTGCCGAAGGCCTCCCTTTCCTGGGCGTAGGTCAGCGCATGCCGGTAGGCGGCTTGCGCCATGCCGGTCGCCTGAGCGGCGATGCCGATACGGCCGGTCGACAGGTTGGCCAGCGCGATCTTGTAGCCCTGGCCCGGCTCGCCCAGCACCATGTCCGGCGTGACCTCCAGGTCTTCCAGCACGACATGGCAGGTGTCGGACGCCCGCTGTCCGAGCTTGCTCTCCACAGAGCTTACGACGTAGCCCGGCGCATCGGTCGGCGTCAGAAAGCAGGTGATGCCGCGTGCGCCGGCATCGGGGTCGGTAACGGCGAAGATCATCGCGACGCTGGCAATGCGGCCGGAGGTGATGAACTGCTTGGCGCCGTTCAGCACATACTTGTTGCCGTCCAGCCGGGCCGTCGTGCGCAGGTTCGACGCATCGGACCCGGCATGCGGTTCCGTCAGCAGGAACGCGCCGATGTATTCGCCACTGGCGAGTTGACGCAGGAACCGCGTTTTCTGCGCTTCGGTCCCGTACTGCGCGATCGCCGCGCAGCAGGGCGCGTTGTTCACGGACATGACCGTCGAGGTCGCACCGTCACCGGCGGCGATTTCCTCCAAGGCCAACGCATAGGAGACATAGTCGGCACCGGCGCCGCCCCATTCGTCCGGCACGCACATGCCCATCAGGCCGAGTTCGCCCATGCGCGACAACACCTCGCGCGGCAACGCACCGGCCTGCTCCCATTCGGCCGCGTTCGGCGCGAGTTCTCGCTGCGCGAAGTCGCGCGCCATGTCGCGGATCATCGTCTGCTGTTCACTCAGCAGCAACGGTGCCTCCCTTTTCGATGGACCCCGGTGTCCTAGTGAACCATCTCGATGCCAACGGCGGTTGCTTCGCCACCGCCGATGCACAACGCCGCGACACCGCGGTCGGCACCCTGCTTCTGCAACGCGGCCAGCAACGTGACGATGATGCGGGCGCCGGATGCACCGACAGGATGGCCAAGGGCACAGGCGCCGCCGTGCACGTTGACCTGCTCATGTGCCAGCCCGAGATCCTTCATTGCCGCCATCGCGACGACGGCAAATGCTTCATTGATTTCAAAGAGATCGACGTCGTCTTTCGACCAGCCGGTCTTTTCGAACAGCTTGTTGATGGCGCCAATAGGCGCCGTGGTGAACCAGGCCGGCGCCTGCGCGTGGGTCGCGTGCGCCACCAGCCGCGCAATCGGCGTCAGGCCGCGCTTCTCCGCCTCCGACTGCCGCATCAACAGCAACGCGGCACCGCCGTCCGAAATCGACGACGAATTCGCCGCCGTCACTGTGCCGTCCGACCGGAAGGCGGGACGCAATGATGGAATCTTGTCCGGATCGGCTTTCGCCGGCTGCTCATCGGTGTCGACCACGCGCTCGGCCTTCCGGCCCTTTATGGTCACGGGCGCGATTTCGCTCGAGAAGCTGCCGTCTTCGCTGGCGGTCCGGGCCCGGCGCAGTGACTCGATGGCATAGGCGTCCTGTTGGTCGCGGGTGAACTGATAATGCTGTGCGGTATCCTCGGCGAAGGTGCCCATCAGACGGCCTTTGTCGAAGGCGTCCTCCAGCCCGTCCAGGAACATGTGATCCTGCAGCTCGCCGTGGCCGAGGCGATAGCCGCTGCGCGCCTTGGTCAGCAGATAGGGCGCGTTGGTCATGCTCTCCATGCCACCCACCACGACGACATCGGCCGAGCCGGCGCGAATCAGGTCGTGGCCAAGCATGGTCGTCTTCATACCGGAGCCGCACATCTTGTTCACGGTCGTACACCCGACCGAGTCGGGAATGCCGGCATAGATCGATGCCTGTCGCGCCGGGGCCTGTCCCTGCCCGGCTGGCAACACGCAACCCATCAGCACCTCGTCGACCTGGTCCGGCGCCACGCCTGCGCGCTCCAGTGCCGCGGAAATCGCGACCGCCCCCAAGGTCGGCGCCTGTACATCGGCAAAGTCGCCCTGCATACCGCCCATGGGCGTCCGCGCCGCGCCGACAATCACTACCGGATCCTGATCCGCCATGGCTTCCTCCATCTTGAACCGCTACCTGCCAGCCGGATGCCCGTCGACGACGTCTTCGGCCGGCAGCTGGAATTCGTTACGCCGCACGTTACCCCAGCCCCGTCTCCGGCGCACACCGGATTCATGCAACAAGACCCGGCAGCGAGGCGTACGGAAGTCTATCGCGTCTCGATAAACAGCTCGCGCCCGATCAGCATGCGGCGGATCTCGCTGGTGCCGGCCCCGATTTCATAGAGCTTGGCATCGCGCAGCAAGCGCCCCGTCGGATATTCGTTGATGTAGCCGTTGCCGCCCAGTGCCTGGATCGCCTCAAGCGCCATCCACGTCGCCTTTTCAGCGGCATACAGGATGGCGCCGGCCGCATCCTTGCGCGTGGTTTCACCGCGGTCGCAAGCCTGCGCCACGGCGTAGACATAGGCTCGACTGGCGTTCATCGTCGTGTACATGTCGGCCACCTTGCCCTGCATCAGCTGGAACTCGCCGATCGGCTGGCCAAACTGCTCACGCTCATGAATGTAGGGCACGACAACGTCCATACAGGCCTGCATGATGCCCAGCGGCCCGGCGGACAGCACGATGCGCTCATAGTCCAGGCCGCTCATCAGGACGTGCACGCCCTTGTTGACCTCGCCCAGGATGTTATCCGCCGGCACCTCGCAGTCTTCGAATACCAGCTCGCAGGTGTTCGAACCGCGCATGCCCAGCTTGTCGAGCTTCTGTGCCGTCGAGAACCCCTTGAAGCCCTTTTCGATCAGAAAGGCCGTGATGCCGCGCGGTCCAGCGTCCGGCTCGGTCTTGGCGTAGACGACTAATACGTCCGCGTCCGGGCCGTTGGTGATCCACATCTTGCTGCCATTGAGGATGTAACGGTCGCCACGGCGCTCGGCGCGCAACTTCATCCCCACGACATCCGACCCGGCGCCCGGCTCGCTCATGGCCAGCGCACCGACATGTTCGCCGGACACCAGCTTCGGCAAATAGGCCTGCTTCTGATCGTCGCGCCCGTTGCGATGAATCTGGTTCACGCAGAGATTGGAGTGGGCGCCGTAGCTGAGCCCGACGGCGGCCGAAGCCCGGCTGACCTCCTCCATCGCGACGCAATGCGCAAGGTATCCCATGTTCGAGCCGCCATAGGCCTCGTCGACGGTGATGCCATGCAGCCCCAGTTCGCCGAGCTTTGGCCAGAGGTCCCGGGGGAAATCATTGCTGCGGTCGATGTCTTCCGCCAGGGGCGCGATGTGGTCGGCGGAGAAGCTTGCCACCGTGTCGCGCAGCAGATCGGCTTCTTCACCCAGACCGAAGTTCAAGCTGGGAAGTGAATTCGCAATCATTCTAGGTCCTCGCCCCATTGCCTGACGGGCAGCATGTCAAATTAGCAACAACCGACACCCGGCGCACCTGCACCGTTATGCGTCGCCGTTTGCCGTCCGGCGCGCAAACTCCGGCGTATCCGGCACACCGTGCAGCGCCATAAGCGTGACCAGGGCGGTGGCGCAATGACGCTTTTCGCCGGCTTCGTCGAACACATAGACATCGGAGTGTGAGACCGTCAGTGTCCGGCCACTGCGCACCGTGCGCGACGTCGCCAGCAACCGCACCCCTTGCGCAGGTGCCATCAAGTTCAGTTTGAACTCCACCGTCAGCACCGAACTGTCGGCCGGGAACAGCGTGTAGGCCGCCGCGCCGCCGGCGTTGTCCGCAATCGCACCGACAATGCCGCCGTGAAAAAAGCCATGCTGTTGTGTGAGATCGGGTCGGTGCCTGACTTCGATGTCAGCCCGGCCGGGTGACAGCCGGCGCAGTTTTGCACCGATACCGGTCATGAACGGCTGCCGCCGGAACATGTCGCGGACGCGTTCTCGGTAGTTTGGATCCTGAGCCGCGATTTTCGCCATCCAACGACTCTACGCAGAGCCAAAACATCAAGAAATTTGATTCTTTAAATATACTTCATTGAAAAATACGATATATCACCATGAACCTGTCGCATCTTAGATATTTTCTCGCCGTTGCCGAGACCGGCAGCATCACCCGTGGCGCCGAGCGGGCGTTTGTCGCCCAGCCGACGTTGTCGGCGGCAATCGCCAAGCTGGAGGCCGAACTCGGTGTCAGCCTGCTGACCCGACGGGGTCGGCAGGTCGAACTGACCAGCGATGGCGCGCGCTTTCGTCGTCATGCTGCCGACATTCTGCGTCAGGTCGCCGAGGCACGGCGCAGTATGCGCGGCCGCCGCACGCAGACCCGTTTTTCGCTCGGCCTCGTCGACGGCATACCCTTCCCCGCGGTGGGGCGGCTCCTGTCCGATTTCGGCCGATCCACGCCGGGCGTCGAACTCGAGATTTATCAGGGCAGCGCCGCCGAGGTCGAGCGCCGGCTGTCGCAGTCGCGGCTATCCGCGGCCATCATGCCGGCAACATCGGCCGCAGCAGGCGCTCACACGCTCTTTCGCGATCAGGTCGTCCTCGCCGTCCCCAACGACAACGCCCTGACCAGAAAACCGAGGCTGGCCCTCGATGACCTGCATCATGCGCCACTGATCGTCTGGACCGGGCTCGACGGCCTGCCCGGCATTCGTCGCCGCCTGGCCAGTCAGGGCGTGCAACCGAGCGTCGTTCTCCGCACGCCGCACGTCGCCGACGCCTTATCCGCCGTGGCAAACGGCCTCGGTCTCTGTCTCGTTCCCGATTCCTTTGCCGTCGAAGCGGCCGACCGGCTTCCGCTCGACGGCATCGATGTCCAGCGTGCGATCGTACTGGCACTGGCGCCCGACACGTCACCGGCGCTGAACGACTTCGTCGCCTTCGCCACCAGCCATAACTGGCGCGGCGCGTTCCGTTCGGACCGGCTCGATATCGCCCATTGATCCGAACGCGACAGGGATCGGCAGGTGTTTCGCCGGGGGCGGATTGGTTAAGGTAGGGACATGTTCAAACTCAGCGTTCTCGATCAGTCGCCGATCCGTGATGGCGGCACCCCTGCACAAGCCATTGCCGAGACCATCGAACTGGCCCAACTCTGCGACCGGCTGGGTTATCATCGCTACTGGGTTGCGGAGCATCACAGTTCCGGCGGCCTCGCCGGTTCGACACCGGAAATCCTGATTGGCCGCGTCGCCGGTGCGACCGAACGGCTCCGCGTCGGTTCCGGCGGCGTCATGCTCAGCCACTATTCGCCACTGAAGGTGGCCGAGAATTTCCGCATGCTCGAAACCCTCTATCCCGGCCGCATCGACCTTGGCATCGGCCGTGCCCCGGGCAGCGACCAGCGGACAGCACAGGCGCTGGCGACCGGCCCGGGCGCCCTCGGTATTGAGCATTTTCCTTATCAGATCAAATACCTGCTCGACTTCCTTCATGACGACGTGGAAGCCGGCGATCACCCGTTCCGGGGCATCCACGCCGAACCGCGCGGCGAGACGACACCGGACATCTGGGTCCTCGGCTCGTCCGACGAGTCGGCGGCCTTTGCCGCCCATTTCGGCCTGCCGTTCTCGTTTGCGCATTTCATCAACGATCAGGGCGGACATCTGGTGGCACAGGCGTACCGCCAGAATTATCAGCCGTCCGCGCATTATCCCGAACCGCAGGTCAGCGTCGGCGTCTTCGTCATCTGCGCCGATACCGACGAAGAGGCCGACTTCCTGGCACTGAGCCGCGATCTGTTCATATTGAAGCTGCGCACCGGCCAGCCCGGCCCGATCCCCGCGCCGGAAACCTCACGCGATTATCCATACACCGCCCAGGAACGGATGATCGTCGAAATGGGGCGGCAACGGACCATTGCCGGCAGCCCGGAGCGGGTACGCGATCATCTTGACCGTATTGCCGACGTCTATGGCGCCGATGAACTGGTCGTAGTGACCATCACCTACGACTTTGCCAAGCGCATGCGGTCGTACGAACTGCTGGCGGATGTCTATGGGCTGTCGGCGGCCGGCTAGGACCTGCGCGCGACGATGTGGAAGGTGTGCCAGAATTTGGATCGTCCGCGCGGCGTCACGCTGTCGCCCTCCATTTCCTCGAAGTACTCGACATCCAGGGCCTCCAGCAGCCCTTCCGCCTCTGCCCGCGTCAGATGGGTAATCGTCGGATCGCCGGCCCATTCATCCCGGTCGCCAAAGAACTGACCGGCAAATCGTCCGCCGGGCCGCAGCGATGCGACGATCCGGTCCCACATCGGCAAAAACGCCTCACGCGGGCAGAGCGGCAGCGCGAAGCTGGAATTGACGAGGTCACAGGCCGGCCAGCGCAGGTCCTCAAACCGTCCAAGCTTCGTTTCCAGCAGATGCGCGGACGGGAGATCCCGTCTTTCGCGCAGTTGCGCAACTGCCGTTGCCTCCGCATCGACTGCCAGTACCCGCCAGCCGCGACGCAGCAGCTCGACCACATCTCTGCCGCCGCCCGAGCCCAGATCTACCGCGAAGCCGCTCGAGACGCCTGACGCCTCGAACAAACCGAGCGCATGCAGAAGGGTCTCACGCGGCGGGCGTTGGCCGGTGCGCTCGTAATATGCTTGCCAATCGCGAGACGTCCGCTTCGAAGACATCATCGACCTGCCTTTGGGCTGCGGGCGGTCAACATGCTAGGATCGTCGCGGCAACGCAAATGAAAGCCGTGGTACGTCGGGAGGACGTGATGCACGCCGATACCGTCCAGGGTCAGGAGTTTCGCGACGACAGGCACCACCGCGCGGCCCTGCCGCCGGAGGTGCTGCGCCCGCTGAACCGGATCAATCCGGTACGTGCCTGGCTGTCCGTCGCCGAGACGCTGGGCGTCATCGCGGCGCTCGTGGCCATTTCACTGACCTGGTGGACGCCGTGGGTGGTCATCCCCGCCATCGTCCTGATCGCCACGCGTCAACAGGCCTGTTTCGTACTGGCCCACGATGCCGCGCACTATCGCCTGTTCAACAGCCGCTGGCTCAACGATGCCGTTGGCCGGACAGTCGGCAGCATCGTCGGCATATCCATGTGCACCTATCGGGTCGTCCATCGACTGCACCACAACCACCTCTACGAACCGCAGGACCCCGACATCCCGCTGCATGGCGGCTACCCGCGCGGGCGCATGTATCTGATCAGGAAGCTGCTGCGCGATCTCGCCGGACTGACGGCCTACAAGACCTACGCCTATTTCTTCGGCGCACCGGCGATCAACGATGACGCCGGAGAAGCCAATCGCCCGCTCGACGACACCGCGCCTGCCCTGCGCCGCGCCGCGCGGCGCGACCGCTGGTTCGTCGTCGCGTTCCACGTTGCAGCCCCTGCCGTCGCATTCGTCGCCGGCTTCGGGCTCGAATACGTCGTGCTCTGGCTCCTGCCGCTGATCACGGTGTTACAACCGATCCTGCGTCTGCGCGCCATCATGGAACATGGCGCGGTCAGCGATACCTCGAACCCGATACGCGCGGCGCGGACCAATCTGGGACCGGCGTGGCTCCGCTGGCTGCTGTTCCCGCATGATGTGAACTATCACATCGAACACCACCTCTATCCGGCGATCCCGCACTACAACCTGCCGGCCTGCCACCGGGAACTGCGGCAACGCGGCCTGCTGGACGCGGCCGAAGTCCGGCAAATCGGAGAAACGATGCAGCTCGTTCTCGCCGACCGGCCGGCAACCGCCTGAGTTCCGCCGGTCGACGAGCCTGCGGGCTAGAGCAGGAACAGCGCCGCCAATCCAAGAAACGCCAGGAAGCCGACCACATCCGTCACCGTGGTCAGGAACACGGTCGCCGAAATCGCCGGATCGATGCCGGCACGCGACAGGCCGATCGGGATCAGCATGCCGGCCAGACCGGCAATCAACATGTTTACGACCATCGCTGCGGCGATGACCATGCCGATGCCGGGGCTCGAAAACCAGACGGCCGCGACCGCCCCCATCAGCAACGCGAACAGAATGCCGTTGATGCCGCCGACGACGACCTCCTTGCCGACGATACGCATGGCGTTCGCCGCAGTCAGTTCGCGGGTCGCCAGTGCGCGGACCGCGACGGTCAGCGTCTGCGTTCCGGCATTGCCGCCCATTGACGCGACAATCGGCATCAGGATCGCCAGGGCGACCACCTGTTCGATCGTGCCGTCGAAGAAGCCGATGACCACCGAGGCCAGGATCGCGGTGATGAGGTTGACGAACAGCCAGGTCGACCGCGACCGCGCCGTCCTCGCCGCCGTTTCGAACAGGTCGCTTTCGCCCTTCACACCCGAGAGGCGCATCATGTCTTCTTCGGTCTCGTCCTCGATGACCTCGGCAACGTCGTCGAAGGTAATGGCGCCAACGAGCCGCCCACTGTCGTCAACGACCGGCGCGGAGGACAGGCGGTATTGCATGAACAGGAAGGCGACCTCTTCCTGGTCCATGTCGACGGAAATGACGGTGCTGTCCTCTTCCATGATCTCACGCATCAGCACGGGCCGTTTGGTGCGCATGATCCGGTTCAGGGAGACATGGCCAATCGGCTGAAACCGGGGATCGATCACGAAGATTTCGTAGAAGTCGTCGGGCAGGTCGTCGGTCTCGCGGCAATAGTCGATCACCTGGCCGACGGTCCAGTAGGCCGGCACCGCGATCAGATCGCGCTGCATCAGGCGGCCGGCGCTGTCCTCCGGGAACGACAGGCCTTCGAGTACGGCCGCACGGTCCGGCGCCGGGACATGGCGCAGAACCGCATCACGCTCCGGTTCCTCTAGATGCTCCAGGACATAAACGGCGTCGTCGGAGTCCAGCTCCTGAACATCTTCCGCCAGGGCCTGCGGCCCAACGGCATCGAGAATGTCCTGCAGAACGGTGCCGTCGACCTCGGTCAGGACATCCGGGTCGAGGTCCTCGCCCAACGCCTCGACGAGGCGGACACGGTCGTCGCGCGGCAGCGCCTCGAACACATCGGCGGCGTCGCCCGGCCGAAGTTCCAGCAGCGCCTCGCGGGCCTCGTCCTCCTTGCCGTCCGCCAGCGCGCGGTCGATGCTCCGCACCAGTTCCGGATTAACGGCGTACACCTCCTCGGTCCCGCCGTCGGTTTCGGTCTGCTCTGACATTATGCGCGCCCCCACCCGCTGGCACGGACACGACCTGTCGGTCGGCGCCGCTGGCATTCGTGTTCCGGCCGACTACCGCCGGCACGGCAGTTTTATCGCGTCGCCGAGCAGCCGCAATCAACGATTTATCGCCGCGTTGTATCGGCAGCATTCGCGTACAGTGGCGCAGGGGCCATGGCCGCCAGCCCACATCAATGCGGTCAACCGGTTATCGCCTGGTTCGCCTTACAGATGTCTGAAAAATGGTGCGGTCGAGAAGACTCGAACTTCCACGGGGTCTCCCCCACAGCGACCTCAACGCTGCGCGTCTACCAATTCCGCCACGACCGCTCCAAACATGGCCCCGAATAGCAAAATCGGTCGGGGCCCGCAACAAGGACGGCGAACTGGCGACCGGAAAACTCAGGTTTCAAAGCCGGCAACGGTCTCGGCGACCTGCACCGATACATTCTCGCCATTGACCAGGATTTCGCCCCTGGCGACCAGCCGGTTGTTGGCATAGATCCAGACATAGTCGTCAACACCGGCATTCAGTTCGATGACCGCGCCGCGACCCATCTTCAACAGCTGATGGATCGGCATGTTCGATGAACCGATCACGATGGAGATTTCGACGTCGACGCCTTCGACCGCTGAACCGCTCATGCGTTGGTGGCCCGTTTACCGTTGATATGCCTATATATCGACCGGCATGGTTAACGTTTCGTTAGGTCGCCGCCGGTGGGCGGCAGAAAGGAAACCCGCGTGCTGCAGTCACTGGCCGTCGAATGGCAGATCAGCGACACGCCCGTCGACTACCCCGACGCCGTCGCGGCGATGGAACGGCGTGTCGCCGATATTCGCGATGGCGGTGCGGCCGATCTCGTCTGGCTGCTGGAACATCCGCCACTTTACACGGCGGGAACCAGCGCCAATCCGGCGGATCTGCTGAGCGGCGATGCGCTGCCGGTGTTCGAAACCGGCCGCGGCGGTCAGTACACCTATCATGGCCCCGGGCAGCGTATCGCCTATGTGATGCTGGACCTGAAACGCCACGACATGGACGTGCGACAGTACGTCCAGCGGCTGGAGGATTGGGTCATTGCCACCCTCGCCATGCTCAACGTCCGCGGCGAAAGGCGCGAGGGTCGTGTCGGTGTCTGGGTCGATCGAGACGGTGGCCGCGAAGACAAGATTGCCGCCATCGGCGTCCGGGTCCGCCGCTGGGTGACCTATCACGGCATTTCGATCAACGTCGATCCCGAACTCGGCCACTACGACGGCATCGTGCCCTGCGGTATCAGCGAGCACGGCGTGACGTCGCTTGCCGATCTGGGCCTGACGACGACGATGGCCGACGTCGACCTCGCGTTGCGTGATGGCTTTAGCAGGGTGTTTGGCGGCTAGAGCGTCGGCCGCTGGCGAAAACCGGACGGCGGTGTTTCGTCGGTGTCCGAAACAGAAACATCGAGAACACGCGCAGACGGCGGACCGTCACGACACGCGTCGATGACCGTCGCGATTTGATCACGCGGCCCGGCCACGACCGCTTCGACACTTCCATCAGTCCGGTTTCTGACCCAGCCGTCGAGACCGAGGTGCGTCGCCGTCTCGGTCAGCCAGCCGCGATACCAGACGCGCTGCACACGCCCGGTAATGGTCAGATGAACCGATCGACGTGTCTCGTCCATGGCGTGTCCGAAACCGGTCAGGCGAATTCCAGGATCACCTCATCAACGGCAAGGCTGTCGCCCGGCGCCGCCTTGACCGCCGATACCGTGCCATCACGCTCCGCGCGGAGCACGTTCTCCATCTTCATCGCCTCGACAACCGCCAACGCCTGCCCGGCTTTGACGTCGTCCCCTTCGCCGACATCGATGGAGACAACAAGGCCCGGCATCGGACACAGCAGGAATTTCGACGTATCGGCTTCCGGTTTTTCCGGCATATGAGCCGCCATGGCAGCCTGCTGCGGCGTTCTGACAACGGCGTGTACGACCACACCGCCATGGGTCAGCCGCCAGCCCTCCGGCAACGGATCGATCTGGATCGACACATGGCGCGTGCCGACCACGCCCTGGAACAACCGCTCGCCAGGGCGCCAATCGCTGCGAACGGCGATCAGGTGCTGTTCGCCGTCGACCGCAACGTCAATGCCATCCTCGACTTGGGTGATCGTTGCAGAGATACCCTCGCCGTCGACCTGGATGACCACGTCCGGCCCGAGCAACGCCCCGTGATGCGGCAGACGGCCGCTGCTGGAGTTGGCCTGCCGCACTTCGCGCACGCGGATCAACGCCGCAGCCGAAATCAGCGCGTCGCGAACTTCGCCTTCGAACGGCGCACCGTCGAAGCCGTCGGGGTACTCTTCGTCGAGGAAAGCGGTGGTCAAACGCCCCTCGATGAAACGCGGATGACGCATCAGGGCGTTCAGGAAGCTGATGTTGTGGCTGATGCCGCGCACGAAATAGGCATCGAGCGCATCGCGCATAGCCGCAATCGCCTCATTGCGGTCCCGACCCCAGGTCACCAGCTTGGCGATCATGGGGTCATAGAACATGCTGATTTCCGACCCCTCGACCACGCCGGTGTCGACACGCACGGCGCGGTTCTCCTCCGGCGGCTGGCACCGGACGAGACGGCCAATCGACGGCATGAAGTTGCGATAGGGATCCTCGGCGTAAAGCCGGCACTCGACCGCCCAGCCGTTCAGTTGCACGTCTTCCTGGGTGATCGACAGCTTCTCGCCGGCCGCAACGCGGATCATCTGCTCGACCAGATCGAGCCCGGTGATCAACTCCGTGACCGGATGCTCCACCTGCAGGCGTGTGTTCATTTCCAGGAAATAGAAGTTCTTGTCGGCGTCGACGATGAACTCGACCGTTCCTGCCGAGCGGTAGCCGACCGCCTTCGCCAGCGCGACGGCCTGCTCGCCCATCGCCGCACGGGTCTCGGGATCGAGGAACGGACTGGGGGCTTCCTCAATCACCTTCTGGTGCCGACGCTGGATCGAGCACTCACGCTCGCCGAGATAGACGCAGTTGCCATGTGCATCGCCCAGCACCTGGATCTCGATATGCCTGGGTTCCTGAATGAATTTCTCCACGAACACCCGATCGTCGCCGAAGCTCGAACGGGCTTCATTGGCAGCCGACACGAAGCCTTCGCGCGCCTCGTCCTCATTGAAGGCAATGCGCATGCCCTTACCGCCGCCACCGGCCGACGCCTTCAGCATCACCGGGAAGCCGATATCCTTGGCGATGGCAACGGCCTCATCCGGGCCGAGAATTGCACTCAGGTGACCGGGCACACCGCTGACGCCGGCCTCCTGCGCGAGTTTCTTGGATTCGATCTTGTCGCCCATCGCCTCGATCGCTTCCGGGGTCGGGCCAATGAAGACAATCCCAGCCTGATCAAGGGCTTCGGCGAACTTCCTGTTTTCCGACAGGAAACCGTAGCCCGGGTGCACGGCCTCGGCGCCCGTGCGCTTGATCGCGTCGAGAATACGATCGATCACGAGATAGCTTTCCGCCGCCGCCGGCGGGCCGATGGCGATGGCCTCGTCGGCCATTTCGACGTGCAACGCGTCGGCATCGGCATCCGAATACACCGCCACCGTCTTGATACCCATGCGTTTGGCAGTGCGAATGACCCGACAGGCGATTTCGCCGCGGTTCGCGATCAGGATTTTTTTGAACATGTCTTGGTTACCGCAACTGATGGTTCGACCTTCGGCGACGTCACAACGGGATGTTGCCGTGTTTCTTCCAGGGATTTTCCAGCTTCTTGTTCTTCAGCATCGCCAGCGCCCGGGCGACGCGGCGGCGCGTGTTGTGCGGCATGATGATGTCGTCGACATAGCCGCGCTGGCCGGCGATGAACGGGTTGGCGAACTTTTCGCGGTACTCTTCCGTCCGCGCCTCAAGCTTCTGTAGATCGCCGATCTCGGACCGGAAGATGATCTCCACCGCGCCTTTTGGGCCCATGACCGCGATCTCCGCTGCCGGCCAGGCGAAATTGACGTCGCCGCGCAGATGCTTCGATGCCATGACGTCGTACGCGCCGCCATAAGCCTTGCGGGTAATCACCGTGACTTTCGGTACCGTCGCTTCGGCGTAGGCGTACAGCAGCTTGGCGCCATGCTTGATGATCCCGGCATATTCCTGCGCGGTTCCCGGCAGGAAACCCGGCACGTCGACGAAGGTCACGATCGGGATGTTGAAGCAGTCGCAGAAGCGCACGAAACGGGCCGCTTTCCGGCTCGAGTCGATGTCGAGACAGCCGGCCAGCACCATCGGCTGGTTGGCAACGAAACCAACGGTCGCGCCGTCCACCCGGCCGAAGCCGATGACGATATTGCCGGCAAAGGCCGGCTGAATTTCGAAGAAGTCACCGTTGTCGACAACTTTCTCCAGCAACTCCTTGATATCGTAGGGTTTGTTCGGGTTGGTCGGCACGAGTGTATCGAGCGAGTTTTCCACCCGGTCGATCGGATCTTCGTTCGGCCGCACCGGTACCGCCTCGCGGTTGGACAGCGGCAGGAAATCGAACAGACGACGGATCTGCGTCAGCGCTTCGAGGTCGTTCTCGTAAGCCAGATCGGCCACGCCGGACTTTTGGCTATGGGTGACGGCGCCGCCCAACTCCTCGTGCGTGACCTCTTCCTGGGTCACCGTCTTCACCACGTCCGGCCCGGTGACAAACATGTAGGAGGTATCTTTCACCATGCAGATGAAGTCGGTCATGGCGGGCGAGTACACCGCCCCGCCGGCACATGGCCCCATGACGACCGAAATCTGCGGCACCACGCCCGATGCCAGCACATTGCGCTGGAACACTTCGGCATAGCCGCCGAGCGATGCCACACCTTCCTGGATGCGCGCGCCGCCGGAGTCGTTCAGGCCGATCACCGGTGCGCCGACCTTCATCGCCTGATCCATGATCTTGCAGATTTTCTCGGCGTGCGCCTCGGACAGCGAACCGCCGAAGACGGTGAAGTCCTGGCTGAACACGAACACCAGCCGGCCGTTTATCGTGCCCCAGCCGGTAACGACGCCATCGCCGGGCACCCGTTGCTCCGCCATGCCGAAGTCCTGACAGCGGTGCTCGACGAACATGTCGTACTCTTCGAACGACCCCTCATCGAGCAGCATGTCGATGCGCTCACGCGCGGTCAGCTTGCCCTTCGAATGCTGGGCCTCGATCCGCTTTTCACCACCGCCTAGCCGCGCTTTGCGCCGCTTCTCTTCAAGCTGGCGAAGGATGTCCTGCATGACACCTCCCTTTGGGCGTTTCTGTATCTTTCTTCTTTTCGTCGCGCCGGTTGGCGCAAGCCATCGGAGATAGCACGACAGCGCAGATTTTGGCCAGTCGCATTCCGGCGACAGCCGGCGTCAGAGCAGTTCGATGAAACGCATCGCGTCGACGAAATCGCGCTTCAACGCATCGGCACGCGCTGCGGCCTCATGATCGAGCCCCCAGCGCTCTGCCTGGAAATCCTCATCGACGCGTGCAGCGGTCCAGGCAGCTTCGACATCGACTTGCCGTCGAACCACAGCTAATCCGATAACCAGCGAGCCTGAAATGGTCACGAGGTCATTCAGTGCCGCCAACACCCAATTGTCATGTGCGGCCACCTGACCGTGCAGCCGCCGCAGAACGGCGGGATCCTGCGCGATGTGACCGACACCGCCGGTGATTTCGAGGTCCGCATCGGCCACCTCACGCACCCAGTCGAGCAATGGGTCCCACAGTGCCGATTGCCGTGCGACCAGATCGGTTGGCTGACTCGCGCGGTAGCACAACAGATCGGTGCCGCCGAAGCCGGCCAGGTTGCTGACGACCTCTTCCCGGTTGGCGCCAACCACATCGATGGCGGTGTTGGCCAGCCGCAGCATCGGCATCTCTGTCGGCCTGATGTCCTCGCCCTGTTCCTGCCACCCGCTCGCGATGGCGTTTGCAAGCCGTTCGCTCGGCACCGCCAGCAATGCCTTTCGGGGCGTGCGCACCGGCCGGCCATCGAGTTCGATGGCGAAACCGCCATCAGCGGGCAGCGCCGCGGCGTTCTTATAGAAGCGCTTCATTCCTAGTCTCGACCAACTCCGGCAACTCGTTGAAACGACTGACAATATGGTCGGCGCCACTCGATCTGAGCTCGGCCACGGGATGATAGCCCCAGGTCACGCCAATGGCACACACGCCGGCGTTGCCTGCCATCTCCATGTCGAAGCTCGTATCGCCCACCAACACCGCGTCAGACGCTGTCAGGCCGGTTTCGTCGAGTGCGGCTTCCAGCATGGCCGGGTGAGGCTTGCCGGGATGGCGGTCCGCGGTCTGCAACGTGACAAAATGATGTGCCAGACTGTGACCCGCCAGCACGGCGTCGAGACCACGGCGTGACTTGCCGGTCGCGACACCCATCAGAACGCCGGCCTCTTCAAAAGCAGCAAGCACATCGAGTGCGCCGGGAAACAACGGGTCGTGATCGTTTCCGGCACGCTGACGCAAATCGAAGAAGGCCTGCTTGTACAGCGAGACCAGCCGCGGCAGATGGCCCGCATCGGCCGGGGTCAGCAATCGTCCAATGGCTTCGTCGAGCGACAGGCCGACGACGCGACGCACGTCCTCGCGTGCCGGGGCGGAGAGCCCGCAGGCGGCAAACGCCTCCGACATCGCGGCGCAGATCGAATGCTGACTGTCGACAAGCGTGCCGTCGCAGTCGAAAACCACCAATCGCAAACGCGTCGACATCAGTCCGATCTCGCTGCCGCCAAAGTCAACGTCAGTCGTCGTTCGCGGTGGTCAGGATCGCGCCCGACTGGGACCGCGGGTCGCGCGCCTGCCAGCGCCCCTGTTCCACCGAGGCAAAGAACTCCTGACAGGCCTGATTGACCAGCGCCGGCTCCTCCAGATTGGCCGCGTGTCCGGTCTTCGGCAGCATCAGAAGGCCGGCCGTTGGGATCGTCCGCTTCATATAGAGGTTCGCCTCCAGGCACGGCTCATCCTCATCGCCGGTGATCAGCAGCGTCGGCACGGAAATCGCCCGCAGTCCGTCCTCCAGGTCGTAGAGCGAAGGCCGCTTCGCCTGCACATTGCCCAGCGTCATCGCAGAACCCAGGGCCGAGTGCTCGGCAAACTGCTGCTGGAATTCGGCATAGCCGCGCGGGTCCTTGTTTTCGTACTGCACCCGGGTCGGACCGGCGGAATACTGCGCCGCAACGGCCGCCATGCCCATCTCCTCGAACTGCGCGGCAAAGGCTTCGGCTTCGTTCTGGAATTGTCCGCGGCTGTCTTTCTTCGCGCCGTAACCACACCCGATGACGGTCAAGCTCAGCGCCATATCCGCGTAGCGCATACCGAAATGCACCGTCGCAAAGGCGCCCATGCTGCAGCCGACGATGTGCGCCTTGTCGATGCCCAGCCCGCGCATCACGCCGGCGATGTCGTCGGTCGCGATGTCCTGGCTGTACTGGCTCGCGTCCGCGGGCACGTCCGACGGCGGATAGCCACGGGCATTGTAGGCAACGCAGCGGTAGCGGCGGGCGAAATACCGCATCTGCGGCTCCCACGCGCGATAGTCGCCGGCAAACTCGTGCACGAACACAATCGGCGTGCCGGCGCCGGTCTCTTCGTAGTAAAGCTGGACACCGCTGACATCGACATGCGGCATGGTCTGGCCTCCCTATTGTTGGCGCGCGCGGCGGCGGCGGCGCGGTTGCGCCGGCGCTTCGTCCGCGAACGGGTCTTGGTAAGCGGACACATCGAAGCCCAGCGCCACCATGCTGCGCTGAAAGTGGGCCGGTATCGGCGCTTCAACCGTCAGCCGGCCGCCAGCCGGGTTGGCAATACTGATGCGCCGGGCATGCAGATGGAGTTGCCGGTCGAGCGGCAGCCCGGACAGAAACGCCTCCTGGCCGCCGTATTTGCCATCGCCGAGGATCGGTGTGCCGAGGTAGGCGCAATGCGCCCTTAGCTGGTGGGTTCTGCCGGTTACGGGCCGGAGCGCCAGCCAGGCTGCCTGACGATGCGCGGTATCGACGGTGACATAGTCCGTCACGGCGCGCTGCCCGTCCGGGTCGACGAACACCCGTTCCTTTCCGGGTCCGCCCCCCTTCGCCAGCGGCGCCGTGATCGTACCCTCCCGCTGCGCCGGCCGGCCGCAGACGATGGCCCAGTAGATCTTCTCCGTCGCACGCGCCTTGAAGGCGGCCGAAAGCGCTGCCGCCGCGCGGGCCGTCCGTCCCAGGATCAAAACGCCGCTGGTGTCCTTGTCCAGGCGGTGCACCAACCGCGGCCGTTCCCTGGCGTCGAACGTCAGGGCATCGAGCATGGCATCGAGATGGCGCGCCGTACCGGTACCGCCCTGCACGGCCAGACCGGCCGGCTTGTCGATGACCAGGACGGCGTCGTCGCGATGCAGCACCGCCTGCTGCAGCATCTCGCGTTCCGCCGCCGTCACCTTTGGCGCCGCACGTTTCGGCCGCTCGTCCGCCGCCGGGCGTAGCGGCGGCACCCTGATCCGCTGCCCGACATCCAGCCGCTGGTTGGCCTTGGCGCGGGCGCCGTCGACCCGGATCTGCCCCTTGCGCAGCAGCTTTTCCAGCTGGCCGTGGGCTAGATCGGGGAAATGCCGGCGAAACCAGCGGTCGAGGCGCACACCGGCATCATCGGCCTCGACCTCTCGGGTCGACACACCCGTCATGCCAGCACCTGGCGGCAGATCTGCAAGCCGGCGAACAGGCCGCCGACCGACAGGATCACGGTGCCGACGATGTACGCCGCCGCGTGCAACCATTCGCCACGCTCGTAAAGCAGAATGGCATCGAGCGAAAAGGCCGAGAACGTGGTGAAGCCGCCGAGCATGCCGACGACGAGAAAGGCACGCGTCTCGGCCGATACCGACCATTTCAACGCCATCGCACCGGCAAGAAGGCCAAGTATGAAGGACCCCAGGATGTTCACCGTCATGGTGCCGAACGGGAACCCGCCCGCCGTCAGCCGCATGACCTGGCTGGCGACGAGATGCCGGCCCACGGCGCCGATCGCCCCGCCCACCGCCACGAAAAACAGCGCGTTCATTCCACACCCTCCGGCCCCGACCCCTGGCGCAGACGCTGCCAATAGTCGAGCCGCTTCTTCATTTCCCGTTCGAACCCGCGTTCGACCGGGCGGTAAAACTGTTCGCGCGGCATGTCGTCCGGGAAATAGTTCTGCCCGGAGAACGCGTTCTCCTCATCATGATCGTAGCGATAGCCGTCTGAATACCCCAGATCCTTCATCAGCCGCGTCGGCGCGTTCAGGATATGCTTTGGCGGCATCAGCGAGCCCGTGTCTTTCGCCACGCGACCGGCAGCGCCGAAGGCCTTGTAGGCAGCGTTCGACTTCGGCGCCATGGCGAGATAGATCGTCGCCTGCGCAATGGCCAATTCGCCCTCCGGACTGCCGAGAAAGTCGTAGACATCCTTGGCGGCGTTGGCCTGCACCACCGCCTGCGGGTCCGCCAGGCCGATGTCCTCGACCGCAAAGCGCACCAGGCGGCGGGTGATGTAGTGCGGGTCCTCCCCGCCAGCCAACATGCGCGCCAGCCAGTAGAGCGCCGCATCGACATCGCTGCCGCGCAACGATTTGTGCAGCGCGCTGATCAGGTTGTAGTGCCCCTCCTTGTCCTTGTCGTAAACCGGCGCACGCCGCTGCACCGTGGTGGTCAGCGCCGCGACGTCGAGCGCGTCTGTCGTGCCCGGCAACGCAAAGAGCTCTTCCGCCAGGTTCAGCAGGAAGCGGCCGTCGCCATCCGCCATCGCCTTCAATGCCGCCCGGGCGTCGGCATCCAGGGGCAACTTTCGGCCCTCCTTCTCCTCCGCCCGGCCAAGCAGGGTCTCCAGAGCGCCGTCGCCCAGGCGGTTCAGCACCAACACCTGACAGCGCGACAGGAGGGCGGCATTCAGTTCGAAGGACGGGTTTTCCGTCGTCGCCCCGACCAGGACAACCGTGCCGTCTTCGACATACGGCAGGAAACCGTCCTGTTGCGACCGGTTGAAGCGATGGATCTCGTCGACGAACAGCAGCGTTCCCGTCCCGGTCGACCGGCGCTCCCTCGCCGCCTGAAACGCCTTGCGCAGGTCGGCCACGCCGGAAAACACAGCGGACAATTGCTCGAAATAGCGTCCGACCTGATCGGCCAGCAGGCGTGCAATGGTGGTCTTGCCGGAACCGGGCGGCCCCCACAGGATGATCGACGCCAGCCTGCCCGACTCGATCATGCGTCCAATGGGACCATCGGCCGCCAGCAAGTGTTCCTGGCCGACCACATCTTCGAGCCGCGCCGGCCGCAGCCGGTCGGCAAGAGGGGCCGGCGCGCCCTGATCCAGTCCCGCGGCTTCGAACAGGGTGCTCAAATCGATATCCGCAGTTTGGTGGTCTTGTCGCCACGTTTGACGGTGATTTCCCAGCGCTCGCCCGGTTGGCGCAGTGCCGATGCGAGTTCGCGTACCGAGGCCACCGGCGTACTGTTGACGTTCAGAATACGGTCCCCCGTCTTGAAGCGCAGCCGATTGGCCGGACTGCGGCCGGCAATCTCGGTGATGATCACGCCGCGGGCCATGGTGTCGATGCCAAGTTCTTCCGCCAGCGCCGGCGAGAGGTTCGCCACCGTGGCGCCGGCCAGCGGATGGCGGCCGGACAGTTCGCGCGCATCGCGGACCGGCGTTTCCGGCGCGGCGACCAGGGCGACGTCGACCGACATCGATCCGCCCTGCCGCAACACGTCGACGCGCGCCGTTCCACCGATGACACGCGTACCGAGGCGGAACGTCAGCGCCTGCGGCGAATCCACTTCCTGGCCATCGACAGCGAGGATGAGATCGCCAACGGCAATCCCCGCCCGCGCAGCCGGCCCCTCGGCATGGACGTCGCGCACCATCACGCCTTGAGGGCGCTTCAGCCCCAGGGACGCCGCGATCTCCGCGCTGACGGTTTGAGTCGCGGCACCGAACCAGGGCCGCCGAACAAAGGAGGAGCCCGACTGCGCGCTCAGCAGCACCGCCCGCACCATATTGGTCGGCACGGCGAAACCGATGCCGAGCGAGCCACCGCTGCGGGAATAGATCGCGGTATTGATCCCAACCAGTCGGCCATCCATGCCGATCAAGGCGCCGCCGGAGTTGCCGGGATTAATGGCGGCATCGGTTTGAATGAAGAACTGGAAATCCGATGCCGCCACATCGGTGCGCGCCAGGGCCGAGACGATGCCGCTCGTCACCGTCTGACCGACATTGAACGGATTGCCGATCGCCAGAACCAGATCGCCGACTTCCAGTTCATCGGAGTCCCGCAGTTCCAGAAACGGCAGCGCACCGTCGGGGTTGGCAATGCGCAACACGGCGAGGTCGGTGCGTTCGTCATCCAGGACCAGCTCTGCCTCGAATTCACGCCTGTCGGCCAGTGCGACCGTGATCTCGCCGGCCTGCGCCACGACATGGTGGTTCGTGACGATCAGGCCTTCGCGCGAGACGATGACGCCCGATCCCAATGAATTCTGCATTCGTTTCCGGCGGAACTCCGGCTCCAGGCCGAAACGGTCACCGAAGAAGCGGCGAAAGAACGGATCATTGAACAGTGGCGAGCGAACCACCTGCTCGACTTCACGGGTCGCATAGATATTGACGACAGCCGGCGCGGCGCGTTTCACCAGCGGCGCATACGACAATTGGACTTCTGCCTTGCTGGCCGGCACCCGGCGCTCCGACGCATCGGCAGCGGCCGCGTGAACCACGAACAATGCGCAAAGGCACGCCAGCAGGCCGTACGGACGTCTCAATTCACTTCTCGCTCGCTCGCCATCAATCGAATTCAAATAATATCACGGCTCAGCAACAAAAAGGGCAGCACGCCGGCTGCCCTTCGAACGTCCGTCTCGGAGATGTCGACTTACGCCGCCTCTTCCTCGTCGTCCTCGACCTGAACCGGGCCCGAATCCTGTCCCTTGGCGTCCACGTCCCGGTCAACGAACTCGATCACCGCCATCGGGGCCGCGTCGCCATAGCGGAAGTTCGCCCGGATCACGCGGGTATAGCCGCCATTACGGTCGGCATAACGCTCAGCCAGTTCGTCGAACAACTTGGCGACCATCGCCCGGTCCGGCAACTGCGAATAGGCTTGCCGGCGCGCGTGGAGATCGCCTCGCTTGCCAAGCGTGATCAGCTTCTCGACCACCGGCCGCAACTCCTTGGCCTTTGGCAGTGTCGTCGTAATCTGCTCGTGCTTGATCAGCGAACACGCCATGTTGGCGAACATCGCCTTGCGATGCGAGCTGCTGCGGTTGAGCTTGCGGCCCTGATTGCGATGACGCATGGCTTACTCCTCAGTCCTTCGACCGGCCGACGCTGCGTTCAGACATCTGCCGATCTTCAGGAAATCCTCTCTAAAAGTCGGTTTCCATCTGCTTGGCCATCTCGTCGATGTTCTCCGGCGGCCATTCGGACACTTCCATGCCCAGATGCAGCCCCATCTGGGCCAGAACTTCCTTGATCTCGTTCAGCGACTTGCGTCCGAAATTCGGCGTCCGCAGCATCTCGGCCTCGGTCTTCTGCACGAGGTCGCCGATGTAGATGATGTTGTCGTTCTTCAGGCAATTCGCCGAGCGCACCGACAGCTCAAGCTCATCGACCTTACGCAACAGGTTGCGGTTGAAGCGCGGCTGCTCCGGCTCCACGGCCGCGACCTCTTCACGCGGCTCTTCGAAATTGATGAACAGCTGGAGCTGGTCCTGCAGAATCCGGGCGGCAAACGCCACCGCATCGTCTGGCGTGACGGTACCGTCGGTCTCGACATCGATCGTCAGCTTATCGTAGTCGAGAATCTGGCCGGCACGGGTGTTCTCCACCCGGTACGCAACCTTGCGAACCGGGCTGAACACGGCATCGACCGGAATGAGGCCAATCGGCGAATCCTCAGGCCGGTTGCGGTCCGCCGCAACATAGCCCTTACCGGAATCGACGGTGAGCTCCATCATCACCTTGGCCGCCTGGTCGAGGTGACAGATCACGAGATCGGGATCCATGACCTCGATATCCGGCCCCATCTCGATTTGACCGGCCGTCACCGGGCCCGGTCCTTCGGCACGCAGCGTCATGCGCCGCGGGCCTTCCGAATGCAGCTTCACCGCCAGGTTCTTGATGTTCAGGACGATGTCGGTCACGTCCTCCCGGACACCCGGTATGGACGAAAACTCATGCAACACGCCATCGATCTGGACCGATGTCACGGCGGCACCGTGCAGCGACGACAGCAGAACGCGCCGCAGCGCGTTGCCCAACGTCAGACCAAAGCCGCGCTCCAACGGTTCGGCCACGATGGTCGCCTTGCGGGCGGGATCATCGCCGGGCTCGATGTTGAGCTTGTTGGGCTTGATCAATTCCTGCCAGTTTTTCTGGATCACGTCGGTTCCTCGCGCTCTCAAACCGTTTCACCGGCGTGTGCCGGTGTCACGAGATAACATCCACGGTGCCGGCCCGGCACCGCGGCCATGGGGACCTCGTCGCCTAGACGCGCCGCCGCTTCGGCGGCCGGCAACCGTTGTGCGGAATCGGTGTCACGTCCTTGATCGACGTGATCGAGAATCCGACGGCCTGCAAGGCACGCAACGCCGACTCCCGGCCCGACCCCGGTCCTTTGACCTCAACCTCAAGCGTCTTCATGCCATGTTCCTGGGCCTTGCGGCCGGCATCTTCAGCCGCCATCTGAGCGGCATACGGCGTCGACTTGCGCGACCCCTTGAAGCCCTGTGAACCGGAAGACGACCAGGCAATCACGTTGCCCTGAACATCAGAGATCGTGATCTTGGTGTTGTTGAACGTCGCACTGACATGGGCAATGCCGGACGTAATATTCTTGCGTTCGCGGCGGCGGACGCGGGTCCTCTCACGTGCCATTCCTGTTAAGCCTTCTTCTTGCCGGCGATCGGACGCGCCGGACCCTTGCGCGTGCGCGCGTTGGTATGCGTGCGCTGACCGCGCACCGGCAGACCCTTACGGTGACGAATGCCGCGATTGCAGCCCAGATCCATCAGCCGTTTGATGTTCATCGCGACTTCGCGGCGCAGATCGCCCTCGACCATATAGTCGTTGTCGATGACCTCACGGATCTGGATCACTTCCTGCTCCGAGAGTTCGCTGACCCGACGTTCGGTCGGAATGCCGACTTTTCCGCAGATATCCTTCGCCATCGTACGACCGACGCCGTGGATGTAGGTCAGCGCGATTTCGACCCGCTTGTTGGTCGGAATGTTAACGCCCGCAATGCGCGCCACAGTTAATCTCCTCTCGCTCGACTGGCAGGTACCGGCGGCGACCGATTTTGTTCGGGGAAAGCCGCCAAATACCCGTTATTCGTAAATTAGTCAACGTCTTAGGCGACACCCAACGCCTGTTTGAGCTGTTCCGTCACACTGTCGATCGCCGCCATGCCGTCAATCGACTTCAACACGCCGCGCGCCTCGTAGTAGGGCAGCAGCGGCGCCGTCTGCTCGTGATAGGCGGCAAGACGGGCGCTCACCGTTTCGGCATTGTCATCCGCCCGGCGCGAGAACTCGGTGCTGCCGCAACGATCGCACACGCCGTCGACTTTCGGCCGCAGATTGCGGTCGTGATAGCCGGCACCGCATTTCGCGCAGGTATAGCGTCCAGACACCCGGTCGACCAGAACACCGTCATCGACCTGCATCTCGACAACGGCATCGAGCTTCAGTCCCTTTTCCGACAGCATCGTGTCCAGTGCCTCGGCTTGCGCAACGGTGCGCGGAAAACCGTCGAGAATGAACCCATTGGCACAATCGGGCTCGTCGATCCGGTCGGAAATGATGCCAACGACAATCTCGTCGGATACCAGTTCGCCGGCCTCCATGACCGCTTTGGCCTGTTTGCCGATTTCCGTGCCGGCTGCAACGGCAGCGCGCAGCATGTCACCGGTCGATAGCTGCACAATCCCCGCGCTGTCGGCCAGCCGCTGCGCCTGGGTGCCCTTGCCGGCCCCCGGCGGTCCAAGCAGGATCAACCTCATCGGGTTCGGCCTCTCAGTTTCGACTTCTTGATGAGGCCTTCATACTGATGCGCCAGCAGATGCGACTGTACCTGCGCGACCGTATCCATTGTCACGCTCACGACAATCAGCAACGACGTACCGCCGAAGTAGAAGGGTACGGCATACTGGGAAATGAGCAGTTCCGGCATCAGACACACGATGGCCAGGTAGCCCGCTCCGACCACCGTCAATCGCGTCAGCACATAGTCGAGATATTCGGCCGTCCGCTTGCCCGGCCGGATGCCGGGGATGAACCCACCGTACTTCTTCAGGTTGTCCGCCGTATCGGCCGGGTTGAACACGATGGCGGTGTAGAAGAAGCAGAAGAAGACAATGCCGCCGATATAGAGCGCCATGTAAAGCGGCTGACCGCGTCCCATCAGCGCCGTCATCGTCGTCAGCCATTCCGGGCCGCCCTGGGCCGAGAAGCTGGCGACCGTGATCGGCAGCAACAGGATCGACGACGCGAAGATCGGCGGAATAACGCCGGCGGTGTTGAGCTTCAGCGGCAGATGCGTGCTTTCGCCGCCGAACATGCGCTGACCGACCTGACGCTTGGGATACTGCACCAGGATGCGCCGCTGGGCCCGCTCCATGAACACGATGAAAGTGATCGTGACGATGATCAGAACGATGAGGCCCAGGATGAACAGGGTCGACAGGGCGCCGGTGCGGCCGAGTTCCAGCGTCGAAACCAGCGCACTCGGCAGTTCGGCAATGATGCCGGCGAAAATGATCAGCGAGATGCCGTTGCCGACACCGCGGGCCGTGATCTGCTCACCGAGCCACATCAGGAAGATCGTGCCGCCGACCAGCGTGATCACCGTGCTGGCGCGGAAGAAGTAGCCGGGATCGATGACCGCGTTTCCGGACGCGGCGCTCAGACCTTCCAGGCCGACGGCAATGCCGTACGCCTGTATGGCAGTCAGGAACACGGTGCCGTACCGCGTATACTGATTGATCTTTTTCCGCCCTTGCTCGCCCTCTTTCTTGAGCTGTTCGAGGTAGGGCGAAACCGACGTCATGAGCTGAATGATGATCGATGCCGAAATGTACGGCATGATGTTCAGCGCAAAGATGGTCATCCGGCCGAGGGCACCGCCGGAAAACACATCGAACATCCCCAGGATACCGCCGCGCTGCTGTGCGAAAATCTCCGCCAGCGCGCTGGGATCGATACCGGGGATCGGAATGTAGGTGCCAATCCGATAGACAATCAGCGCACCCAGCGTGAACCAGATGCGCTTCTTGAGTTCCGTCGCCTTCGAAAAAGCGCCGAAGTTCAGATTAGCGGCCAGTTGTTCCGCGGCTGATGCCATCTATCCTGTCTCCAGCGATATCAGCAGACGAACCGCTGCCGACATCGCTGCTTCATTATGCTGATGCAGCGGCCTCAGCCTCGTTCGACCTGACCGGCGCGGTGACCGTCACGGAACCACCGGCCTTTTCAACCGCCGCCACGGCCGCCTTCGAGGCGCCGGCGACGGTTACTTCGATTTTGGTCTTCAGCTCACCCTTTGCAAGCAGGCGCACACCATCACGTGATTTGCGCACCAGGCCTGCCGCCACCAGTTCGGCCTCGCCAATGGCCTTGGCCGCATCGAGCTTGCCCGCGTCCAGCGCGGCCTGCAGCCGGCCAAGATTCACCACCTGAAACTGCTTGGCGAAGATGTTGTTGAAGCCGCGCTTCGGCAGACGCCGATAAATCGGCATCTGACCGCCCTCGAACCCTTTGATCGAGACGCCCGAGCGTGACTTGGCACCCTTGTGTCCGCGGCCGGCCGTCTTGCCTTTGCCCGAGCCGATACCGCGGCCCAGCCGCTTCGACTGTCGGCGGGCGCCGGCGTTGTCGGAAAGTTGATTGAGCTTCATGATTTGTTACTCCGCGCCCTCGACCCGCACCAGATGGCTCACCTTGCGCACCATGCCGCGGACCGACGGCGTGTCTTCCAGTTCACGCGTCCGGTTCATCTTGTTCAGGCCCAGGCCGACAAGCGTCGCCCGCTGGCTCCGCTCACGCCCTATCGGGCTGCCGATCTGCGTCACTTTGATGGTCTTCTTCGCCATACCGAAACTCCGGCCCCGTCAATTACGCTCAATCGATCCGCGTTGTCAGGCTTCGACGGCCTGCTCGCGGCGCCGTCCAAGCACCTCGCCGACCTTCTTGCCCCGCTTCGAGGCAATCATCCGCGGCGAATGCTGCAGCTTCAGCGCCTCGAACGTCGCGCGGATCATGTTGTACGGGTTGGACGACCCGATCGACTTAGTCACCACGTCCTGCACACCCACGCACTCGAACACCGCGCGCATCGGCCCGCCGGCGATGATCCCGGTACCCGCCGGCGCCGACCGCAGGACCACCCGACCGGCGCCATGGCGCCCGGCGACATCGTGGTGCAGCGTACGCCCTTCGCGCAACGGCACGCGGATCATGGTCTTCTTGGCCGTCTCCGTCGCCTTGCGGATGGCTTCCGGCACCTCACGTGCCTTGCCGTGACCGAAACCGACCCGACCCTTCTGATCGCCGACCACGACCAGTGCCGCAAAGCCGAACCGCCGGCCGCCCTTCACCACCTTCGCCACGCGGTTGATGTGAACGAGCTTGTCGACAAACTCGTTATCGCCCCGTTCCGCGAAATCGCCTCGTGCCATCTACTTGCGCCTTTCCTAGAACGTCAGACCGCCGGCGCGTGCCGCATCGGCCAACGCTTTAACCCGACCGTGATACTTGTAGCCACCCCGGTCGAACACCACGTCCTTCACCCCGGCGTCGGTCGCCCGCTTGGCCAGCAGCTCGCCGACCTTGCCCGCCGCCTCGACATCGGCGCCGGTCTTCAGGCCGCTTCGCAGCTCCTTGTCCAGACTGCTGGCCGACGCCAGCGTCCGGCCGGCCGTGTCGTCGATGACCTGGGCGTAGATGTGTTTCGACGACCGGAACACCGACAGCCGCGGCCGCCCGCCCGCCTTCTGCCGCAGCGCGAACCGCGTGCGCCGACGACGGCGATTGAAAAGTTCTTTTGCTTTCAGCATGACCGGCCCGCCTACTTCTTCTTACCTTCCTTGCGGAAGACATATTCGTCGACATAACGCACGCCCTTGCCCTTGTAGGGCTCCGGCGGCCGGTAGCCGCGGATTTTCGCGGCAACCTGTCCAACCTTCTGTTTGTCGATCCCGGACACCTGGATCGCCGTCGGCCGCTCGCACTTGATCTCGATCCCTTCCGGGATGTCGAATTGCACGTCGTGGCTGAAGCCAAGCTGCAGGTTCAACGACTTGCCCTGAACCGCGGCACGATAGCCGACACCCTGGATCTCCAGTTCGCGGACAAACCCCTCGGAAACACCGGTGATCATGTTCTGCACCAGGCTGCGCTGCATGCCCCACATCGCACGCGCCCGCTTGCCATCGTTCCGGGGCCGCACCGTGATCTCGCTGCCCTCCTGGGACACCGTGACGTCGTCGACCAGGCGGAGCGAGAGCTCACCCTTCTTGCCCTTGACCTTGATGTCCTGGCCCGCCACGTCGACGCTAACGCCGTCGGGGACCTGGATCGCCTTGCTGCCAATGCGCGACATAACGGACCTCTAAAACACCTGACAGATAACTTCGCCGCCGACGTTGGCCTCGCGCGCCTCGTTATCCGACATCACGCCACGCGGCGTCGACAGGATCGAAATACCCAGACCGTTGGCAACACGCGGCAACGCCCGGATCTTCGAATAAATCCGCCGGCCCGGCGTCGACACCCGCTCGATCTTCTGGATCACCGGGCTGCCTTCGTAATACTTCAGCTCGATCGACAGTTCGCTCTTGCCGGCATCGAAGTCGGCCCGGGCGTAGCCGCGGATGTAACCCTCGCGCTCCAGCACATCCAGAACACGCTCCCGCATTCTTGACGCCGGAGTGGTCACGACCGACTTGCCCGCACGCTGTCCGTTACGGATGCGCGTCAGCATGTCGCCGATCGGATCGGTCATCGCCATCGACTATCTCCTCCTCACCAGCTCGACTTGACCAAGCCGGGGATCTGCCCCTGTGAACCAAGCTCGCGCAAGGCAATGCGCGACAGCTTGAACTTGCGGTAATAGGCGCGCGGCCGGCCGGTCAACTCACACCGGTTGCGCAGCCGGTTCTTCGCCGAATTACGCGGCAGCTCGGCCAGCTTCAGGCGCGCGGCAAACCGCTCTTCCTGGTCGAGCGACTTGTCGCTGGCGATCGCCTTCAGGCGCTCACGCTTCGACGCGTACTTCTTAACCAGCCGGACCCGGCGTTTGTTTTTCTCAACGGCGCTCTTTTTGGCCATTGTCGCAAATCCTCTTGCGGTGTCGGTTCTATCTCTTGATCGGCTCGGTGCGGTCCGCCGTCAGCTCTGGAACGGCACGTTGAAACCGCGCAACAGCTCGCGCGCTTCGTCGTCCGTCTTCGCCGTCGTGCAGATCACGATATCCATGCCGCGAATCTCGTCGACTTCGTCGTAATTGATTTCGGGAAACACGATCTGCTCCCGCAATCCCATGGCATAGTTGCCGCGACCGTCGAAACTCCGGGCCGAAAGCCCGCGGAAGTCGCGCACACGCGGCAGCGCGATGGTCACCAGACGGTCGAGGAACTCGTACATCCGGTCGTGCCGCAGCGTGACCTTGCAGCCGATCGCCATGCCCTCGCGCAACTTGAAGGTCGCGACGGATTTCTTGGCCCGCGTCACCACCGGCTTCTGCCCGGCAATCTTGGTCAGCTCATTGGTCGCGGCCTCGACCTTCTTGCGGTCGGCGACGCCCTCGCCAATACCCATGTTGATGACGATCTTCTCCAGCCGCGGCACCTGCAGGTCGTTGGCATAATCGAACTGCGACTTCAGTTCGCCATGTACCGCCTCGCGATACTTCTGCTTCAGCCGCGGCAATGCTTTGGCCTCAGACATCGATGACCTCCCCGGACCGCTTGGCGAACCGCACCTTGCGGCCGTCCTCCAGCACCTTGAAACCAACGCGCGTCGCCTTGCCGTCCTTCGGGTCCGCCAGCGCCAGGTTCGACACGTGGATCGTCGCTTCCTTTTCGACGATACCACCGGGCTGGGTGTTGGACGGCCGGGTGTGCCGCTTGACCATGTTCACGCCTTCGACAATGGCCCGGCTCTCTTTACGCAGAACCCGCAGCACGGTGCCGCTCTTGCCTTTGTCGCGCCCGGTGCGAACGACGACTTCATCGCCCTTCTTTATTTTGAACTTCGTCGCCATCAGATCACCTCGGGCGCCAACGAAACGATTTTCATGTGGTTCTTCGACCGCAGTTCGCGCGTCACCGGGCCGAAGATACGGGTCCCGATCGGCTCGCCCTGCGCGTTGATCAGCACCGCAGCGTTGCGGTCGAACCGGATCGCCGACCCGTCGATACGATGGATGTCCTTGGCCGTCCTCACGACCACGGCACGATGCACATCGCCCTTCTTGACGCGGCCGCGCGGGATCGCCTCCTTGACGCTGACGACGATGATGTCGCCGATCGAGGCATACTTGCGCTTCGACCCGCCAAGCACCTTGATGCACTGGACGCGCCGGGCGCCGGAATTGTCTGCCACTTCGAGCATGGTCTGCGGCTGAATCATGGTCCGTTACTCCCGCCGTCTCAGCCGTTCGCCGGCTTCGGCAGAACAATCCACCGCTTCAGCTTCGAAATCGGCGAACACTCGCGGATCTGGACGCGGTCGCCGGTCTTGAACGTGTTCTCCGGATCGTGCGCATGGAACTTCTTCGACCGGCGCACGACCTTCTTGTAAAGCGGATGCTTCACGCGACGCTCAACCTTCACCACGACCGTCTGGTCGTTCTTGTCGCTCACGACGACACCCTGCAATACCCGCCTTGGCATGCGCTCTACTCCTAGGCCCCTGCACCGGACTGCATCGAATGCAGAACCGTTTTGATGCGCGCGATATCGCGGCGCACTTCCCTGATCCGCGCGGTGTTCTCAAGCTGGCCGCTGGCCTTCTGAAAACGCAGATTGAACTGTTCTTTGCGCAGATCCAGCAGCTCGTCGTTGAGCTGATCGTTGGTCTTGCCGCGCAAGTCTTCCACTTTCATCGTCAACTCTCCCCAATCCGGGTGACGATCTTGGTCGCCAGCGGCAACTTGGCCGACGCCAGACGGAACGCTTCCCGCGCGACATCCGACGGCACACCGTCAATCTCGAACATGATCCGCCCCGGCTTGATCCGGCACACCCAATACTCCGGCGAGCCCTTACCCTTACCCATGCGGACTTCGGTCGGCTTCTTCGACACCGGGACATCCGGAAACACACGGATCCAGACCTTGCCGGCGCGCCGCATGTGACGCGTCATCGCCCGACGCGCTGCCTCGATCTGCCGCGCCGTCACCCGCGCCGGGGCCACCGCCTTCAGGCCATAGGACCCGAAGTTCAACGCCGTGCCTCCTTTGGCGTTGCCGTGAATACGCCCCTTGTGCGCCTTCCGGAACTTGGTTCTTTTCGGTTGTAGCATGACTTACCGGTGTTTCTTCAAAATCCAGATGAGGCCGCGTCAGCGCGGTGCCTGACCGTCCTGATTACGCTTCTCCTGGGCCATCGGGTCGTGCGCCAGGATTTCGCCCTTGAACACCCAGACCTTCACGCCGCAGGTGCCGTAGGCGGTGAATGCCGTCGCCCGGCCGTAGTCGATATCCGCCCGCAACGTGTGCAGCGGCACCCGGCCCTCCCGATACCACTCGGTACGGGCGATTTCGGCGCCGCCCAGCCGGCCGCCGCAGTTGATGCGGATGCCTTCGGCCCCCAGCCGCATCGCCGACTGCACCGCCCGCTTCATGGCCCGGCGAAACGCAACCCGCCGCTCCAACTGACTGGAGATGTTTTCGGCCACCAGCTTGGCGTCGATCTCCGGTTTGCGGATCTCGACAATGTTCAGATGCACTTCGCTGTCGGTCATTGCCGACAGTTGACGGCGAAGCCGCTCGATGTCCGCACCCTTCTTGCCGATCACCACGCCGGGGCGCGCCGTGTAGATCGTTACGCGGGCCTTCTTGGCCGGACGCTCGATCACGATGCGCGACACACCCGCCTGTGCCAGGCGCTTCTCCAGATACTTGCGGATCTTCAGGTCCTCGTGCAGCAGGTCGCCGTATTCACGCTTGCCGGCATACCAGCGCGAGTCCCAGGTCCGGTTGATACCGACCCGCAGGCCGATCGGATTAACTTTCTGGCCCATCAGGCCGCCTCCTCACGCTCGCGCACCACGATGCGGATTTCACTGAACATCTTCATCACGCGACCGACACGACCACGCGCGCGCGGGCGCCACCGCTTCATCACCATGTTCTTGCCGACACTGGCTTCGGCAACGAACAGACTGTCGACGTCCAGATCGTGATTGTTTTCTGCGTTGGCCACCGCGGACTGCAGCACCTTCTTCACGTCCTTGGCGATCCGCCGCTTCGAGAAGGTCAACTCGGCAATCGCCGCCTCGACCGGTTTGCCGCGAATGCTCTGCGCCACCAGGTTCAGCTTCTGCGGACTGATCCGCAGCATACGGCCGGACGCCAAAGCCTCGTTGTCGGCCAGACGACGCGATGCGGCTTTCTTGCCCATATCAGCCCCTCCGCGCCTTCTTGTCCGCCGTGTGGCCGTAGTAGGTCCGCGTCGGCGAAAACTCGCCGAACTTGTGACCGACCATGTCCTCGTTGACGAGAACCGGAATGTGCTTCTGGCCGTTGTAGACGCCAAACGTCAGTCCGACGAACTGCGGCAGGATCGTCGACCGCCGAGACCACGTCTTGATGACCTCTTTACGTCCCGACTGCGCCACCGCTTCCGCCTTTTTCAGCAGATAACCGTCGACAAACGGGCCTTTCCAGACAGAACGAGCCACTGGTGCTGTCCCTCCTACCTATTTCCGCCGCCGGCGGAGAATGTACTTGTCGGTCGCCTTGTTCCGGCGCGTCCGCTTACCCTTGGTCGGCTTGCCCCATGGCGACACCGGATGACGGCCGCCGCTGGTACGGCCCTCACCGCCGCCGTGCGGGTGATCGACCGGGTTCATCGCCACGCCGCGAACCGCCGGACGACGGCCCAGCCAACGCGCGCGGCCCGCCTTCGACAGCTTGATGTTGCCGTGATCCGGGTTCGATACGGCGCCGACCGTCGCCATGCAGTCGCCGCGCACCAGCCGCTGCTCGCCGGAGGCGAGGCGCAGAATGGCATAACCGCGATCGCGGCCCGCGAGCTGCACGTAGGTGCCCGCCGACCGGGCGATCTGGCCGCCCTTGCCGGCTTTCAGCTCCACATTGTGCACAATGGTGCCGATCGGCATGTTGTTGAGCGGCATGGCATTGCCAGGCTTCACGTCGACGCGATCGCCCGACACCACCGTATCGCCAACCGCCAGCCGCTGCGGCGCCAGGATGTAAGCCTGCTCGCCATCCTCGTACTTCAACAGTGCGATAAAGGCCGTGCGGTTCGGATCGTATTCAAGCCGCTCGACCGTCGCCGGCATATCGAAGCGATTGCGCTTGAAATCGATGATCCGATAGGTCCGCTTGGCACCGCCGCCGCGGCGCCGTGCCGTGATACGGCCTTTGTTGTTGCGCCCGCCGGCCTTGCTCAGACCACGCGTCAGCTTCTTGACCGGCTCGCCCTTGTGCAGGCCCGACCGATCCACCAGGACGAGCGACCGGCGGCCGTTCGTCGTCGGGTTGTACTGCTTCAACGCCATGGACTACAGGCCCCCCAGCACATCGACCGACTGACCTTCTTCCAAGGTCACGATCGCTTTCTTCCAATCCGGGCGACGCCCACGCACGCCGCGAAAGCGCTTTTCCTTGCCCTTCACCCGCATGGTGTTGACAGCCTTCACCTTGACCGAAAACAGCTTCTCGACCGCCGCCTTGATCTGCGGCTTGGTCGCGGTCAGCGCGACGCGGAACATCACCTGGTTATGCTCCGATGCCTGCGTCGCCTTTTCGGTAATCACCGGGCCAAGCAGGGTCTGATACATAAGCTCCTGGCTCATTTCAGCCGCGCCTCCAACTGCTCGACCGCCGCCTTGGTCAATGCCAGCTTGTCGCGGCGAATGATGTCGTAAACGTTGGCCCCGACCGACGGCAGCACCTGAACACCCGGCAGGTTGCGCGCTGCGGCCGCGAGATTGGCATCGACGGCCGGACCGTCGATGATCAGTACGTTGTCCAGCCCCAGCGCATCAAGCTTCCCGCTCAGTGTCTTCGTCTTCATGTCGTCGATGGCCGCGGCGTCAAGAATGAACAGGTTGCCTTCCGCTGCCTTCATCGACATCGCCGTCTTCAGCCCCAGCGACCGCACCTTCTTCGGCAGCTTGTGGCCGTGATCGCGCACGCGCGGCCCGTGAACCACGCCGCCGCCACGGAACTGAACCGTCTTGCGGCTGGAGTGCCGCGCCCGGCCGGTCCCCTTCTGCTTGTATATCTTGGCGCCGGTGCCGACGATCTCGCCACGCTCCTTCACCTTGTGCGTACCTGCGCGGCGCTTGGCCAGCTGCCAGTTGACGACCCGATGCAGGATGTCGGCACGCGTCGGCAGGCCGAACACCTCATCAGCCAGATCGATGGTGCCCGCCTTTTTGTTTTCCAGCGTTTTTACGTCCGCCTTCATGCCCCATCATCCTTCGTCTCGGTGGGCTGTTCGGCCTCTTCCGGCGCGGCGTCCTCGCTCGGCGCCGCAGTCTCTTCCTGAGCCGGCGCAGCGTCCGCTTCCACCTGACGCAGCGATGCCGGGAACGGCGCCCCATCCGGCAGGGACTTCTTCACGGCATCACGGACCAGCAGCCACCCGCCCTTCGGGCCGGGCACGCCGCCGTGAACGAGAATGAGCCCATTCTCGACGTCGGTGCCGACGATCTTCAGGTTCTGGACCGTCACCTGTGCCGCGCCGAGATGGCCGGCCATTTTCTTGCCCTTGAAGACTTTGCCCGGGTCCTGGCACTGACCGGTGGAACCATGCGCCCGGTGCGAGATCGATACGCCATGGCTCGCGCGCAGACCGGCGAAGCCCCACCGCTTCATCGCGCCGGCGAAGCCCTTACCGATGCTGGTGCCGCTGACGTCGACGAACTGGCCGTCGACGAAATGGTCCACCACGATCTCCGCGCCTACGTCGACCATCGCGTCGTCGGAGACGCGGAACTCGGCCAGACGCTGCTTCGGCTCGACCTCGGCCTTGGCATAGTGACCGCGCATGGCACGGTTCACGTTCTTGACCTTGGCCTTGCCGACACCGAGCTGCACCGCCGTGTAGCCGTCCTTGTCGGCGACGCGCTGCGCCACGACCTGACAGCCCTCGACATGCAGCACACTGACAGGCACGTGACTGCCGTCCTCCGCGAAGACGCGGGACATACCCAGCTTTCGTGCAATGACACCCGAACGCATAACGACGTCTTCCTTAGAGCTTGATTTCCACATCGACGCCGGCGGCGAGATCGAGCTTCATCAGCGCGTCCACCGTCTGCGGCGTCGGATCGATAATGTCGAGGAGCCGCTTGTGCGTCCGGATCTCGAACTGCTCGCGCGACTTCTTGTCGATGTGCGGCGAGCGCAACACCGTGAACTTCTCGATCCTCGTCGGCAAAGGAATCGGACCACGCACCCGTGCCCCCGTACGTTTCGCCGTATTGGCGATTTCGCTGGTCGCCTGATCGAGCACCCGGTGCTCAAACGCTTTCAGGCGAATGCGTATGTTTTGATTGTCCATGTTCCAATTCCCAAGAAATTGGCCACCGTCGATCGACGGTGGCCTAATTTCGCACGCTCGTTACTCGATGATTGCGGCGACGACGCCGGCGCCGACGGTACGTCCGCCTTCGCGGATCGCAAAGCGCAGGCCCTCGTCCATCGCAATCGGCGCAATCAACTCGACATCCATCGAGATGTTGTCGCCAGGCATCACCATCTCCGTCCCTTCCGGAAGCTGGATCACAC